>Ga0180007_10000441_pt1 | contig 70983 bp, 71 predicted proteins | sample MM_PC_MetaG_FD_121122 | JGI IMG/M metagenome (GOLD analysis project Ga0180007, IMG submission 121122) | Groundwater microbial communities from the Aspo Hard Rock Laboratory (HRL) deep subsurface site, Sweden - MM_PC_MetaG | ecosystem: Environmental > Aquatic > Deep subsurface > Groundwater... | reverse complement strand
GGGCGTGAATTGCCTCAAAGACGAACTGGACTTCAACAAGCGCGCCGGCTTCACCGACGAAGACGATCAACTGCCCCGCTTCTTCCGCGAAGAGCTCCTGGCTCCCCATAACGTGGGCTGGGACTACACCACCGAAGAACTGCAGGCCGCCAAGGTCTAGGACTTTTTAACCCCTGTCCCGGAGGCGTCGGCCTCCGGGACAGGACTTCAAGGCTGCGGCATACTTGTAGCGATGGCTGGAAGATGCACCGGAAAGCACTGCATCCACCCGGATCAGTGATGAGGTTGTGAATATGCGGCGCACTCAATGTCTCGAAATACTCGCGCCCATAAATATGTCAAAATAGGCATGTTTATAAATAGTTAAGTCACAAATCACCGAATGGTGTCGCAACCAAACCGGGCAGCCTTGAAGACACCAATGCGCATGATCGCCGCTTCATCGTGGCGGTCATGCACTTTTTATGGTCATGTCGGCTTTTGTGCCGCATGTTGAAGTAAATTTTTCCAACAGGCAGGAGTTCTGTCCAATCACATGCGCCTCTGGTCAACCTGTGACTGAAGGTTTTTGTGCCAAAATTTCGGTCCTGATGGTCAAAAGAGTGCAGAACGTGTCCGCTATTGCGAAGACAGGTCAAGTTCGAGGAAATGACCCTCACCCCGTCCGCACTCCCCGCATGGACACCGACCCCAGCGTCACCCGCTCATTGAAGAACGCCACAGGCTCTTCTTCGCCTGTCGCGCCCAGCACGTAGAGCAGGGGCAGGTAGTGTTCTTCGGTTGGAATGGCCTGGCGTGCGTGGGGCAGTTCCAGGTAATGCACCAGGGCCTGGTGGTCTGCGGCCCTGATCCGCTCCGCCATGACCCTGTCGCTTTCCACGGCCCAGTCGAACCCCTCCTCCTGCCAGGCCATGATCCGCAGGTTGTGGACCATGTTGCCGCTGCCCAGGATCAGCACTTTCTCCTTGCGCAATTCTTTCAGCTCCCTGCCCAGTTCATAGTGAAAGTCCGGCGGCGCGCCTGCGTCCAGGCTGAGTTGCACCACTGGGATGTCTGCTTCCGGGTACATGCGGCAGAGCACGGACCATGCGCCGTGGTCCAGGCCCCAGGAACGGTCAGGCCTGATGCGGGTCGAGCGCACCGCGGACATCATCCTGTCCGCCAGTTCCGGCGAGCCCTGCGCCGGATATCGCATGTTTTCAAGGGTAGTCGGGAACCCGGAGAAATCGTGGATGGTTGCGGGATTTACCATGGCCGTCACGCAGGTTCCGTCTGTCTCCCAGTGCGCGGAAATGCAGACGATGCCGTTGGGGCGCGGCAGTGATTTTCCCAACTCAGTCCAGGTCCGGCTGAATTCGTTGTTTTCTATCGCGTTCATGGGGTTGCCGTGGCCGACGAACAGGGCGGGCATGGTCATGGGAACCCTCATGTTTTGGTGTTAGTGAAGACCCGGGTCCAGGCCAGGGTCAGCGCGATGGAGAAGAGGGCGGCAACAATGCCGAGCGCCACGTCGTACATGGGCGGAGCGGCCAGGGCCAGGCGGATGAACAGCGTCGACAGGGCGTAGCCCGAGTTGCGGAAGACCGCATGAAATGAGGGCCGGAAGCACTGGGAGATGAGCACCACCAGGATGTCGGTGAATATGAGCAGGGTGTAGAAGACCGGGAAGAAATCGATGTGGGGCAGACCAGCCACCATGTTGTAGAGGTTGTTAAGGCCCAGCACGAAAAAGGTGATGAGGATCAAAAGGGCGATGCCTTTTTTCGCGGCCACGAATCGAAACAGGTCGTTGGGCAGCCCCTTGTCCTGTTTCTTGTCTGGTTGGAGGCGATAATAGACGCCGAGCAGGGCGAAAATGACCAATGCCCCGAAGCCGTACCCAAGAATGTGCAGGACGGGAGCCAATTCCGTGCCGACGGTGATGGGCTCGGCAAAGTAGGACAACTCCTTGAAGGCATCGCGCAGCAGGATGAGCGAGAGAATCTCGAACTGCTTGCCCACGGATTTGGAAAAGGAACAGGGCAGGGTCAAGATAAGGCTCACGACCTCAAGGATCAGCACCAGCGTGAAGGCTAGGTTCACGGCATGGAAATGGTTGGTGGGCGTGTGCGCGGCCAGGGCGGCCGGGAGCAGGCCTTGCCGGTTCAGTTCTATGCTGACCAGAGAGCCCAGGAACACGACGACGAGCCCCAGGGCAAAACGTCGGTGCATGCGCTCATGCTCCCAGTAATGATGCAGGGGATCGAAGATGTAGGTGAAACGCTCAAACAGAAAATCCATGCGCTGGGATCCAATTTCTATAAATATCTTGATGTGATGGAAACGACTTCGCCGAGATAGGATTTTCGCACGTCGTCGCTGACCGCACATAGGCCGCCGAAAAAGGCATGGTGCAGGACTTCCATCCCGCAAAGCTCGAAGATGCCCGTGTTCGTGGTCAGAGACATGGCTTCGTGCATGCCCTGAGAGGTATAGAACGGGCTGGGCAAGCCTGTCGTGTTGAAAATGAGAACTTTTTTGCCGCCCAAAAGTCCTTTTACGCTGTCTCCATGTAGGGAGTAGGCAAAATCCTGGCAGAAGACCCGGTCAACGTAACCCTTGAGCATGGCTGGCATTCCCGCCCACCATACCGGGTAGACAAAGGTCAGCATGTCGGCCCAGGTGATGAATTCCTGTTCCTGCCTGACGTCCTGCGGGACCGTTCCCACCGTGTCGACCATGTCCATTTTGCTCAATACCGGACTGAAGGCGATCCCATACAAGTCTCGGCAGCATGTGTCGTGCCCAACCGCCTCGGAAACAGCCTGCACCGAATCGGCGATGGCGCGGTTGAAGCTTGTGGTGCTGGGGTGGCAGAAAATGACGAGGTGGTTCATGGCATCCCCTTATCGGTGCATACGTTGCGTGGAATCGGTCCGAAACGGCCTCCCCCGGTGTTCCTGGAAAAAGAACTCGGGGTTATGGCACACCATACGACAAGGGTGAAAATCTTGAAAGAGATATTTGACCAGCACGAAGTCCTCGACGCAAAAAGTCATTGCAGGTCAAGGTTGTCGAACAAGGGCCAGAATCTGATCGGTATCTGGGATGCGTCTGGTTTGCTGTTTGGAATATATCAGCATGTCGTCAAGCAGAATTTCGAAGTCGCCTCTGTTCCCTCGCCTGAGGGAGACGGCGGCCCCTGCATCGACGCGCAATCGGTCCGCAAGACTTGCGGCGCGTTTTTCATAGCCCATTCACAGGTCGCAGTAGACGATCTGTATCTGCATTGTGTTGCCCCCGGGTGTCATCGCGCTTACTTCTGAAAGAATTCCGTTTGTTTGAGTTCGCCGCCTTCAAAGGTCAGGACGAAGTAGCCACCGCCTGCCTCATAGGTCAGTTGAGTAATGTACAGCAGGCGTTCTCCGCCGTCGCGGCTTGTCCTCGTGACTTCGCCGATGCGGTCTTCCCAAAGAGGGTTGCCACATTTATGGCGGACCTTGGTGATAATGGTGCCTGGCGTCATGAGGTCGCCCTGACAGCGCATGTCTGCGGCCTGGGCCGGGAGGGCAAAAAGGAAAGGCAGGGCAAGAAAAAAAAAGTGCTTTCTCATTGATCAGTCTCCGATTAATTAGATATAAAGGTATTCTAGACCGCAACAGAATCACGAGTAAAGAGGGCATAATGAACTATCGAGTCGAGAAGGACTCTCTTGGAGAACGCAAAGTGCCGGAACACGCCTATTACGGGGTGCAGACCGTGCGGGCCATGGAGAATTTCCAGGTCACGGGGATTCCCATCTCCCATTATCCGCTGCACATCGAGGCCCTGGCGTGCATCAAGCAGGCCGCGGCCCTGGCCAATCTGGAGCTTGGGTTGCTCGATGCGGACGTTGCCGATGCCATCCTGGGCGCTTGCCGGGAAGTGCGCGAGGGGAAGCTCAGTGATCATTTTGTGGTCGACGTTATCCAGGGCGGGGCTGGGACTTCGGTCAACATGAACATGAACGAGGTTATCGCCAACCGGGCGCTGGAACTGATGGGCCATGCTAAGGGCGAATACGGATTCTGTCATCCCAACAATCACGTCAACCTTTCCCAGTCCACCAACGACGTGTATCCCACGTCGCTGCGGATCACGGCCATCTGGAAGATTCGGGAGCTTGTGCTCAGCATGGGGGAACTGGTCGACGCCCTCGCTTGCAAAGGTGAGGAATTCGCCGACGTGCTCAAAATGGGCCGAACCCAGCTTCAAGACGCCGTGCCCATGACCCTCGGCCAGGAATTCACGGCCTGGGCCGTGACCGTGGGTGAAGATGTTGATCGCGTGCAGGAGTGTCGCAAGCTCCTCATGGAGATCAACATGGGCGCAACGGCCATCGGCACCGGCATCAACACCGTTCCGGCCTACGCCTCGTTTGTGTGTGAAAAGCTGGCGCATATCACAAGTCTGCCCCTGACCAAATCCCCAAATCTGGTCGAAGCCACTTCGGACACGGGCGCTTTTGTGCAGCTCTCGGGCGTGTTCAAGCGAGTGGCCGTGAAGCTCTCCAAGATCTGTAACGACCTGCGTCTGCTTTCCTCCGGTCCCTATGCCGGGCTGGGTGAAATCAATCTGCCGCCACGTCAGCCGGGTTCGTCCATCATGCCCGGCAAGGTCAATCCGGTCATCCCGGAGATGGTCAATCAGGTCTGCTTCCAGGCCATCGGCAACGACCTGACCGTGACCATGGCCGCCGAGGCCGGACAGCTGGAACTCAACGTCTTCGAGCCCATCATCGCCTTCAACCTGTTCCAGACCATGGACATGCTGCTGCGGGCCATGCGCATCCTGAAAGATCGCTGCATCGTCGGCATCACCGCCAATCGCGAGCGCTGCGCCCAGATGGTGCGTATGTCCGCCGGGATCGTGACCGTGCTCGTGCCCTATCTGGGTTACGACGAGGCGGCGGCCATCGCCAAAGAGTCGGCGACGACCGGCAAGACCGTGTACGATCTGGTGCTGGAAAAGGGGCTCATGACCATGGAAGAGCTGGAAGACGCCCTCGATCCCATGAAGATGACCCATCCGCGCATGGTGCAGCGGGGCGCGTGTCCGCGCCCGAAACGGTAGTCATGTTTGCGTCTAGCAGAACCGGGTGCCGGAGCCTAGCCTGCCTGGGCAGGCTTGACGAAAGGGCCGGGAGTGGCCAAAGCGAACGTATGTGGCGCTCAGCATTGTGTGAACTTCTCCGCTACCTGCGGGTGGCCCCCTTCCCGCATCTGACTACGGTCAAGGTCTCGGCCCTGGCTGCGTTGTCTGCCTGTGAGGCGTGGCTTTTCCTTGGGCAGCCCGAGTTTTCCTGGGTAGCCTGGGTCTGGATTGTGCTGACCGGACTTTTTGTCTGGGGTGTGGTCCTGTGCCAGGCGGACGCTTTTTCGCGCTATCGCGAGTTCAAGAGGCTGCGTCGACTGCTGCGACGCTACGGGTTCAGGCCCGGGATTTTTCGGCTGGTGGCGGCTTCGCGCTGTCAACGAGACGCCGCTCTTCTGGCTGCCCGCGAGACGGGCTGCCGCGCTCAGGCCCGGCATGTTTTCCGGGAGCTCGGGTATCGTTGGTACCATATTTTGCCCGACGCCATCGTGGCCAATCCCCTCATTTTTTTTCATCCCAGATTTCTGCGCTCCACCTTTGTGCCAGGGAAGCGATCCAAAAGCCTGCTGTGCTGATGCTGCCGCAGGGTGCGTTTGCTGTCTTGCGAGCGTAATCAGTGGGCGCAAAAAAAGGGAGTCGCAATGGGCTCCCTTTCGTTTCAGGTCGTACGCAGCCTACCAGTTCTCGGCCAGTTCCTCAAAATGGGCCTGGGGATGAGCACAAGCCGGGCAGAGCTCGGCGGCCTTTTCACCGGTGTGCACGTAGCCGCAATTGCGGCAACGCCAAGTGATCTTCTTTTCGCGCTTGAAGACGCGTCCTTCCTCGATATTTTTGGCCAGGGCCAGATAGCGGCGTTCGTGCTCCTTTTCGGCTACGCTGATGGCCTTCATGATCGAGGCGACCTCGGGAAATCCTTCCTCTTTGGCGGTCTTGACGAAATCCGGATACATGTGTCCCCATTCGTGGTTTTCGCCTGCGGCAGCCTCGCGCAGATTCTCCAGGGTCGTCCCGATGAGGCCAGCCGGAAAGGCCGCGGTGATCTCAACCTCTCCGCCTTCAAGCAGCTTGAACAGGGTCTTGGCATGCGCCATCTCCTGCTCCGAGGTCTCGGCAAAAATTTCGGAAATCTGAACAAAGCCTTCCTTGCGGGCCTGCTTGGCAAAGAACGAGTAGCGATTGCGCGCCTGGGATTCTCCGGCAAAAGCAGAGAGGATATTTTTTTCGGTTTGGGTGCCTTTCAGAGATTTCGACATAAATCCTCCATGTTTGAAATGAGTTCAGTTTTTATCAGCGAGACATCTTTTTGTCAAATTATTAAGAATTATTCTTGATAGTGCATAACTATCTGATTTTGTCGAGACTTTTTCAACTGTATCCTCCTGTACGTCGGTCTTGACGCTTGTGCAATCATGTTTACGTTGTTGCCATCGTAACGATTGGAGGTATGCCGTATGGTTATCGATTTTAGTACATACTATGATTTACCGCGTAACATGGATAGTTTTTTCGAAGAATTGTGGCGGCCTAGTACGCTGAGCCAGCGACGCATTTCCTACCCTCCTGTCAATATCAGCGAGGGGGAGGAGGAAATTGTCGTCTCGTCGGAAATTCCTGGAATGGATACAGAAGACATCGAGCTGACCTTGAATGAGAAGAGTCTGATCATCCGGGGGACAAAAAAGAACGAAGTCGGCAATTACTACAGACAGGAGCGTCCGACCGGGAGCTTCCAGCGGATTATAAATCTGAATGTTCCCGTGCGTGCGGAGGCGATCAAGGCCTCCATGAAGGACGGAGTGCTGCGGGTTGTTCTGCCCAAAGTCAAGGAAAGCCATCCGCTGACCATCGCCATTGATGCCCAGTAAGTGTTGCAAGGAGGAGACGAGCCCATGACAAACGATATGGAAAAAAAGACGGCCCCGGCCCTGCCTCGGTTCCGCCCCAACACCGACGTGCTGGAGCGTGAGGACGGTTTCCACATTTTCGTGGACATGCCCGGAGTGAACAAGGATGGTTTGTCCATTGACCTGCGGGATAACGAACTCGAGATTCGCGGCAAGGCGATCTACCCGCGCGAGGAAAACGCCAAGGCCCTGCACGTGGAGTTTGGGGACGGCGAATACGTACGCGCCTTCACCATCTCCGACGGCGTGGACCGGGAAGGCATAAAAGCCAGCCTGAAGAAGGGGTTGCTTGAAGTCTTTTTGCCCAAGGCGGCCCGCTTCAAGCCTAGGCGTATAGAAATCCATGCAGGATAAGACCCTGCGCGCAACAGCCCGGTTTTCCGGGCTTTTTTATGTCCTGCGCGTAGCGTGCGATTCGCAGCCTGGAATCTGAAGATTGTTCGCGTTCCGCTAAATTCTCGCGGGACATACTCCGGTTCAGGCCGGGCCGCCTCCGGGGGTGGTGGGCAGCTCGCAGCCGGCGTCCCTGGTCGAACCCGGTCCGGCGATGGGGCGGAAACATCTTTTCGTGCCTCCGCATATGGGGCAGTGCCAATCGTCCGGCAGATCCGCGAATTGCACTCCCGCCGGAATCTTGCCCTTCCTGTCGCCTTTGTCCGGGTTGTACATGTAGCCGCAATTCACGGTCTGGCACTGATAGATTGCTTCGGGGGCAGCCATTTTCCGCTCCTGGTTTGATTGTTGATCAATCTGGTTAGATAAGGCTGCGGGCGTGGACGTCAAATGTGGGGCGGGGTTATGCGACGGCTTGGCGGTTTGGCTCGCAGGCAGCCTCTCGAAACTCCATCGCGGGCCTCGTAGAGGTGAATCATTGCCCCTTCGAACATAGGCCTTCTCTTCGTGTGGTTGGCAATGATTCACCAAACGATGCCAAGGCTCAGTCAGACAGTCGAGAGTCTGCCTGCGGGCCAAACCGCCAAGCCTCGTGCGGAGGTTTTAGCAAAGAAGAATTTTCTCAGAAATTAGCCAGGCATCGCTGATAGTCATTCCCGCGAAGGCGGGAATCCAAGCATTCGAGAAGCAGCATGTGGGTCGAACCACATGCCTCGTGCGGGGGCTTTGGCGGAGACGGATTTTCTTTGAAAGTAGTCTTGGCATCGCTGATAGTCATTCCCGCGAAGGCGGGAATCCAGGCATTCGAAGGCAGCCTGAGGGACGATCCCCCCCAAGCCTCGCGCGGAGGCTGGGAGTCAGCGTGTGTTGGTTTGGACGTTGAAAGCGCCTATGGCGGCGCTCCAGCCCAGTTGGTCGAAAAGATCGAGGAGTTCTCGCGCAGGGGGGCAGGTCAAGGTCACCCAGCTGTTGTCTTCGGGATGGCGGAAGGTGATTTCCACGCTGGCCAGCAGCAGGCGGTGCAGGCCGAAATGTTCGCGGAAGAAGCGGTTCTGCCGACCGTCGCCGCGCAGCACGTCGCCGATGAGCGGGTGGCGGATGTGGGCGAAGTGGCGGCGGATCTGATGGGTGCGGCCGGTTCTGGGGCGCACCCGGACCAGACTGTAGCGGGCGGTGGGGTTTGGGCCGACCGGGTGCGGAATTTCTGCCTTTGCGAGACGAGTGAATCCGGTTTGGGCCTCTTGCAGGCTGCCTGATTCGGATATGAGCGGATCGCCGATGAGACCCTCGGGAGGTGTGAATCCCCGCGTCACGGCAAGATAGGTTTTACCGACTTCCTGGTTCGCAAACTGCAAAGCCAGGATGTGGGCGGCCCGCGGCGAGAGAGCCATGATCATGAGCCCTGAGGTCGGACGGTCCAGACGGTGCACCGGATAGAGGCGCTGTCCGAGTTGGTCGCGCAGCATCTGGAGCAGAAAGGGTTCGCGTCCGGCGTGGGCGTTGCGGTGCACCAGCAATCCGGCGGGTTTGTGTACGGCGACGAAGTGTTCGTCCTGGTAAACTACCGGAATTTCAGAAATTTCAGCGTCTGGCATTGTTTTCGGTCAGCTCGCCGCGCAGGTTCCTGGGCATGCGCTCCCTGATCTCGTCGGGGGGCAGGCCCAGGCTGAAAAGATAGATCATCTTGGTCAGGGCCGCCTCGGCCGTCATGTCCACGCCCGAGACAACCCCGGCGCGGGCCAGGGCCGAGCCGGCCTGATACCCGCCCTGGTCTACGGTGCCGCGCAGGCACTGGGTGCAGTTGACGATGACCACGCCGCGTTTGCTCGCCTCGGCCAGGACGTCCATCAGATCGGCGTCGTCGGAGGGGCCGTTGCCCATGCCGTAGGTTTCGAGCACCAGCCCCTGCAGCGGCGAACGCAGCACGTTGGCCACCAGTTCGGCGGAGATGCCCGGAAAGAGGCGCAGCGCGCCGACCCTGGCCTCGGACAGGGGGTGCACGGTCAGGCCGTTTGCGGGCCGGGGCGCAAAGAGCAGCTCGGGATGAGGCCGGATGGTCACGCCGATATGCCCCAGGTCCGGGTAGTTGGGAGAGTCAAAGGCCTGGAACCCGGCCGCGTCCACCTTGGTTGAACGGCAACCGCGCAGCAGTCGGTTGCCGAAGCACAGGCAGACTTCCGAGACGGGGGTCTGGGCGATGACCATGAGCGCAGTGACGAGGTTGTCGCGGCCGTCGCTTCTGACCTTGCACAGGGGGATCTGGGAGCCCGTCAGGACCACGGGCTTGGCCAGCCCCTCAAGCATGAAGGGCAGGGCCGAGGCCGTGTAGGCCATGGTATCCGTGCCGTGGATGACGATGAATCCGTCGAATTCGTGATATTTTTCGGCGATGTCGCGGGCGATGGCCAGCCAGTTTTTCGGGCCCATGTTGGAGGAATCAAGCAACGGGGCGTATTCGCAGATGACGTACTCCGGCATCTCGGGGCTTGAGAAATCGGGCATGGAGGCCATGACGCGGCCGAGGTATCCGGCTTCCGGTGCATAGCCCTGCGGGGTGGGCTTCATGCCGATGGTCCCGCCGGTATAGAGGATGCAGACCCTTTTTTTCACGTCGCGCTCCAGGCCGTGAGCTTCCAATGGATGAACTCCATGATCTCCTCGTGCTCGTTCTTGCCTGCGCCCCGGATCATCATGGGCTCGCCAAAGCAGAAGCGGGCCGGAATCTCCGGTCGGATGCACCCGTAATCCTTGCTCAGTTTCCCAAGGCCCCAGGCGTCGGTCTTGAGGGCCAGGGGCACGACCGGCACCCCCGCCTTCTTGGCCAGCTTGATGCCGATGGAGTTGAAGGCCTGGCGGTCAAGATTCAAGGTGCGCGTCGTCTGGGGAAAGACGATGACGGAAATACCGCGCGCCAGGCGTTCCTGGCCCTGCTCCATGACGGTCTTGAAGTCGTCCCGGGCATTGACGCGGTCGACGGCGATGGGTTCGACGGCGTTCACTATCCGCTGAAAGATCGGATAGGTCGTCAGGCTGCTCTTGATCACAAAGGCGATGGGCCGGTGGGTGGCCAGAATGCCCGGCATGCAGAAGGTCTCCAGGGTGGACATGTGGTTGGCCACGATTACGCAGGGTCCGGGCAGGTTCGTGACGGCGGAGACGTTTTCGATGTGAAAGCGCAGACCGCTGGCTTCGGCCCTGCGGATGACGGTCAGGCTGTCCTCGGCCCACTTCGCCATGGAATAGCCGCCTCCCCTGGTTCGCCATGCCGCCTCGCAGACGATGGACACTATCCGCGTGTAAAAGGCCGCGCTGGGAAAAAGCCGTGAAAACGGGCCGACTTGAATTTCAGGGGTATGGTATGGATCACTGAGAGGTTTGATGTTCATGCAATAGCTACCGGGATGGGGTTTGAGGGACCGCCGCAGGCCTGCCCCTTCGTGTTTCGTGCCCGCGCACGTTAGCTCAAGAGGCCCCCGGCTTCCAGCTGTTTTTCAATGGCTCTCCTCCGCCGGGCGGGGTTTCACAGGGTCTGGGTCAGCTTGGTCAGGATGGATGCAAGCTGCTCCGTTTCCTCCGGGGTCAGGGCGGCCTGAATCTCCCGGGTCAGATGCAGGTGGTGGGCATGATGCTCGCAATAAAGCTCCTGCCCGGCCTCGGTCAGGGCGACAAGGATCGAGCGGCGGTCCGTTTCGTGGGGGATGCGGGCCACCAGCCCCTGCTTTTCCAGGCGGTCTATGCCCACGGTCAGGGTCCCGGTGGTCACGCCCATCTTGGCCGCCAGCTCCTTCATGCGCAGCGGGGACTGCTGACCCAGTATTTCAAGGGTGTGCATCTGCGGCAAGGTGAGAGGCGTGTCCCGGACTACGGACTGTTCCCACGAAGTCAATTTTTCGTAGAATTCGATGAGCAGATCACTGAGTTGTTCAAGATCATGCATGGTCGGCCCCAGGGCATCCTTGGTCCGGATTTTCCGCCGGGCAAGGGCAGGAGTGGACTTCCACGGTGACGTGCTCCAGATGAGCGATCTCGGCCACAAGATCCTTGTAGTATTCGGGCGGGCGGGGGGTCCTGTCTTCGACCGTGACGTGCGCAGCCAGGCGGCGAGGCCCCACGTTCCAGACGTAGAGGTCGCGGACTCGGACCTCGCCGCCGTCTTCGATGCGACGCAGGATGTCCGCATGCAGTTTCTTGTCGGCGCGATGGTCGAGGAGGACCCTGGCGGTCTCGCGCAGCAGGCCGAGCGCCCAGCGGCCGATGACCAGGGCTCCGACAATGCCCATGACCGGATCGAGCCAGTTCAGGCCGTAATATTTCCCGCCCAAAAGGGCGAAGATGGCCAGGATCGATGTCAGGGCATCGGCCAGCACATGCATGTAGGCGGCCTTCAAGTTGTGATCATGGTGGTGCGCATGGTCTTCATCGCGCAGCCACCATGCGCTGACCAGGTTGATGATCAGGCCCAGGACCGCCACCAGCGTTGCCGGGCCAAAGGAGATGGGCACGGGGGAGAGCAGCCGCGTGGAAGATTCCCCCGCCATGTAGAGGGCCACGAGAATTAGCCCCACCGCCGAGGCGAATCCGGCCAGGGCATTGACCTTGCCCGCGCCAAATACCAAGTCAGGGTTGTCGGCGTTCTTGCGGGCCCAGACATAGGCGAACCAGGCCACGGCCATGGCGCCGGCATGGCTGGCCATGTGCCAGCCATCGGCCAAGAGCGCCATGGAGCCGAAAATCCAGCCGGAAAAGATTTCCACGGCCATGGTGACAACGGTCAGCCAGAAGACAAAACGGGTCCCGCGTTCGCCGTGATCAGCCTCGTGGCAATGGTCATGGTCGCAGGAACAGGAATGGTCGTGCATGTGTGTCTCTTTATGTTTGATGATCGAATTGTTTGGTACTCAAACAGGTATTGTCATGTTGTTTGATTGTCAAACATAATTTCAGGACCGCCCGCTTTCGGGCGCAGGGAAATTCGCATGGCCGGTGGCCGGCAGGAGTGGAAGGCGCGGGCATTGTCTTTGCGCTGGTCGTGATTTTCACGGCGGGGCGGAGGTTGCGGGCGTCCCTGCTTTTTTTCAGGGATTGACAATTGTCCCCGGCTTTGAAAGTCCCGGAAACAAACAATTCTGGAGGCAACAGTGCACGACAAAGACGGTATCTTTTATTACCCATATCCCGAAAACAAGCGCATTCGCATGTTCGTGCGCGAGCAGGACGGCAATATCGAGTTCAGACTCAGCAATGTCGATCATCCGGAAATCTGGGAACGGCACGGCTGGCTGGATCTAGATATTATCCGTCGCGGCGCAAAAATGTTCGAAGAACGTGGCTCCAAAGCTGATCCGACGAAAATCTATGACCTGGAAACCGCGCGCTATCTGCTCAAGGAAGCCAAGAAGAAATAACGCGGCTCTGGGGGGTGCATGATTATTGATGGTTTGGTGCAGGTGGCGGGGGTCTGCAACCTGGACGAAGGGCGCATGCTGCTGGATTGCGGCGTGGATCTGCTCGGATTTCCCCTGCGCCTACCAGTGCATGCGCCGGACACCTCGGAGAGCGAGGCCCAGGCCATTATCGAAAAGCTGGGGCCGCCCCGTTGCGTGCTCATCACGTATGAGCAGGACCCGGCTCGTCTGGTGGATTTGTGCCGTTTTTTGAATGTGAACACGGTCCAGATTCATGCCGACGTCACTGTGGACATCCTGGTCCGGATCAAGAGCCATCTGCCTTTACGCATCTTCAAGAGCTATGTCGTGGGCCGGGAGTCCATGAGCCCGGCGAAGTTCGCGCAGGCCTATTCCCCGGTTTGCGACGCCTTCATCACAGACACCTTCGACCCTTCCACCGGGGCCAGCGGGGCGACGGGACTGGTCCACGACTGGGGCGTGAGCGCGGAGCTGATCCGCCACAGTCCTCTCCCGGTTATTCTGGCTGGTGGCCTGAATCCGGCCAATGTGCGGGGGGCTATCAAAACCGTGCGCCCGGCCGCCGTGGACGTGCATACCGGCGTCGAGTCCCCGGACGGCTCCAAGGCTCCAGAACTGGTGCGTGCCCTCGTGCGTGAAGCCCGCGCCGGGTTTGCCGAGACGGCTGGACCCTGATCGTATTCTTCCAAATATTTTAAATTCAAACCCTGGTCCGGCGGGAGTTCCACCGGCCAGGGCTTTTGTGCGTGGGACCTCAGGGCAGGGGTTCGGTGGTGTAGGCCACGTTTGCCTCTTCGGAGGAATAAAGCGGCAATTCCTTGCCCTGGCGCACATCCTCCACGAAGTTCGGGTTGAGCAGGATGGACTTGCCGGACAGGACAATGTCCGCCTCGGCAAGCGCCTCCTGCGCTGTGCTGCGGTCGTGGATCTTGCCGCAGATCATGAGCGGCTTGGTGGTCCGGGAGCGTGTCAGGCCGCTCATGGTCTGCTCCGTGCCAAAAGCCTTGCCCTTAAAATCGTAGGTCGAGAGGGACAGGGCGTCGATGGGCTCGGAATCGATGAGGTCGATGAGCTCTTCCCACTCTCGGGCGTCCTTGCACAGGGATACGTCCATGTCCGCAATGCCCCAGTTGGAAACGCGAAATGTGAGCAGCGTGTCTTTGGGCAGAACCTCGCGCACGGCGCGGATGATCATCCGCGCGAAACGGAAACGGTTGGCCATTGTGCCGCCGTATTCATCGGTGCGATGGTTTGAATAACTGGAGAGGAACTGGCTGATCAGGTATCCGTGGGCGCCATGGATCTCCACTCCGTCAAATCCGGCAGCCACTGCTCCCTTGGCTGTCTCCACGAATCCGCTGACGACATGGGCGATGTCAAAATGACTCATGGCGTCGGGCACGGGGTAGGGATGGCCGGTGAGCGGATTGGCCTGCTTGGGCGTGACGGGGCTGGGCGCGATGGAGCGGGCGGCGGGATTGATTTCGGGCCAGGCCATGCGGCCGCAGTGAAACATCTGCATGATGGAGACGGCCCCGTTTGCGCGTATGGCCTCGGTGACGGTTTTCCAGGCTTCGATCTGGGGCTGGGTCAGCAATCTGGCCTGGCCTGGATAACCCTGGGCGCTCTCGTAGTCCGTGACGATAGCCTCGGTGAAAACCAGGGCCGCGCCGTTTTGGGCCCGGCGCACCAGGAAATCCAGGACATCCTGACGCGGAATAGCTTCCTTGCCCGCGGACATGCGGGTCATGGGAGCCACGCCGAGTCGGTTCCTCAATGTGTACGCGCCGAGTGTGAAGGGTGTGAAGATATCCGCAGTCATGGTGAGCTCCTGGTAGTTAAAGGTGCTGATGACGAGGGCCTTGCCGGCTGATAGTCTGGTCGGACAAGGATGGCAGGCTTCTACTTGAGGTCAAAGAGGATGCCGCCGGTCCCGTCCGGAACCGGTATCGGCGGCTCCGGTGTGTGATAGATCTTGCGAATTTTTTCGCCAAGCACGCGCAGGTCTTCCAGGGACCGCTTTGAATCGCTGACCTTGTCCAGCAGACGCGCGAGAAGCTGTTCCTTGCGCGAGCCGTCCGCGGGGGATTTCAAGGCTTCGATATAATCCGACATCAGTCCGTACTGCATGGCCTGAGCCTGCGCGATGTTGTTCAGGCGGTCCGAAAGGCCGCCCATGGTCCGGCGGTAGGTTTCCAGTTCCGTGCGCTCGATCAGGGCGCGCATGTCGTGCAGGATGATCTGATAGCTTTCCAGGAGTCCAGAGTTGCGGTTTTTCCTGCAGCCTCCCGTTACCACGACATCCACGGTCCCTCCAGACAGGGTCTTGAGCCTGGTCGGATGGTCGGTGATGCTGCCGTCCTGGATGATGGCGGTCATGATGGCCTTTCGTTCCTTTTCGTCCGTGAAATGGTCGACGACGTTGCCCTTCAGGGCATGCTCGCGATTTTCATACCCGAAGAGCGAGATGGCGGCCTGGTTTATGTCCACGAAGCTTCCATCCGGCATGGCCACGAAGATGGGGTCGGTGGAGTACTGAAAGATGCGCCGGTACTTCTGCTCGTTGACGCGCAGCTTTTCCTCGTCGTTCTTGCGATCCGTTATGTCTTTGATGAAATGGTAAACCTGCTGGATTCTGCCCAGGCCCTGCTCCTTGTAGATGACTTCGCCCTCGTCCCGCACCCAGCGGATATCGCCGTTGGCGTGGACGATGCGGTACTCGATGCGGTCGATCTCATTTTCGATGAGCCCTGCATAGAAGGCCTGAACCTTTGCGCTGTCCTCGGGGAAGACCAGATCGATGGGGTGAAAGATGTTTCCGACAAACTGGTCCGCCGGAAGTCCGTAGATTCCCTCTGTGGCGCTGTTGGCCGACTCTATGCGTGAATGTTCGCGGTCGAAGGCCATGATGACCTCCGGGATGGAATCAAGAATGCGCTTGAGTTTTTGGCTGGTCCTGGTCTTCTGGGTGATGTCGGTCAGGGAGCAGAGCAGCGCCGGCAGGCCCTGGTAGCTGATCTTTTTGGCCTGCATCTCGACAAACGACTCGGCTCCTTTTGCATCCTGTAGGGTGAATTCGATCGTTTTTTGCGAGCAGCTCGGTTCGTCCGGAATTCCAAGTAGGTATTTTTCGACCCGGTCGTGGTGCTTGGGGATGACGAAGTCGCAAAAAGATCTTTCTCGCAGAGTCTCTCGGCCGGCGTTGCAGATCGTGGCAAAACAGAGGTTGGCGTGGGAAATCCTGCCGTCGCGCAAAATCACCGCGCCCTGGCTCAGGGCGTCGAGCAGCTGGATGTGTTCAGGGTTCATGAGGTGCATATGTTCATTCCTGGTCGGGGGCTCCCCCCGACCGATTATTTCGAAGTGATGTCGATCATGTCCAGCCTGGTCAGACTGGCCCGGGCTCGCGTGCCGGGGGCGTTCAGCAGATGCCAGGCCGTGTACTGCTCGGCATAGAGGGTGCCTGCCGACATGCCGTCCACCGGCACGATGACGTTCATGCCGCGCATGGACGCACCTGTGGCGGTATGCAGGACTGCGCCTTCGGCAGTGGTGCCGACGATGATCACGTTCTCAACGTTCAGCTTTTTCAGGATCGCCTCAAGTTCGGTATTGAAGAACTTGTCCACAGAGGACTGGACAATGGGCTCTCCGGGCAGGGGCTTGGCCTCGGGGAGGATGGAGTCAGGCGTACCCTTGCTGGTCAGGCTATGCACCACCGGCATTCCCGCTGCCCTGGCTTTGGCCAGGAAGGCGCCGATGCGGGGTGCGGACTCCACGCAGCGTGGCCGCGCCTGCATGTTGCAGGTCCGTTCTTCGATATCGAGCACAAGAAAGGCCGTCTTCTCCGGGCTGGCCGTCACAGCTTTGAGCTCCACAGGCGCTGGGGGCTGCACTGTGTTCCATTCTTCGACAATGGTCCCGGCCAGGGCCGGTGCTGCGCATATGCAGACAAGCGCTGTCAAAACAAACACAAGCTTTGATTTTTTCATGGGAGTCTCCTGATTGTCATGGATTGCCGATCGGGATGCACACGTTGTCCGGAGCTTTTGCTCCTGCTTTTCGAATATTATACACGGCCCGGCCTTCGGCAATGACCACATCCGGATTATTCGCGGAAAAAATTTGCACGGTGGCGTTGCCGACCCTGTTGCCCAGCAGTTTTACCTCGCCGATGGCGATGAGGTCCGCCGGGTCGGCCGGACGCAGGTAGTCTACGCGCATGTCGATGGTCGCCACCCGGTCGCGCACCGAGCAGGCCGCCCACACGGCCGAGCCGCCACAGGTGTCCACGAGCATGGAGATGAGACCGCCATGCAGCGCGGGGCGGCGCGGGTCGCCAATGAATTCCGGGCGATAGGGCATACGCAGCCGGGCATAGCCGGGGCGGATTTCTTCGACCAGGAGGCCCAGAAAGCGGTCGTAAGGAATTTCCTGCTCGATGACGTGACGGATATCCATGAAGTACCTCTGGTTGGGGATGACGTAATGCATTTTCATGGGCAAGACCGGGGGGCTCGTCAAGGGGCGGGCTCAAGGGCAGGGGGGAAAGGCGGACTTGTGTTCAGGTTCAGGCCAAGGTAAAGCCGCCGTTCATCTTGGGGGGCATTCCCCGGATTTTAACAGTAACTTCTTTAAGGACATTGATGTGCCGTCCTTTGAAATCAAAGGTAAAGTCGCTCCATGCACGTTGTTCAGGCCGCTGACGGTCGACCTGGCCGAGCTGAGCGGTGATGTTGAGGAGCGTCTGGGGCAGACTCCCGAATTTTTTCGCAACATGGCTGTCATTGTGGATCTTTCCGCTCTGGGCGACATGCGCAACGGGCTTGATCTGAACGGTCTAGTGCGCATGCTACGGGAGCAGGGCATGATGCCCGTGGGCATCCAGGGCGGGAACGAATATCATGAGCGTCTGGCTCCCAATCTTCACCTGGGCGTCTTTCCGGAGAACAGACCTGCTCCGAGCCGGGTTTCGAGTGGCGGACCGAGTGCTCCGTTTTCCGACACCGCAGCCATGATTGTGGATAAGCCCGTGCGATCCGGGCAGCAGATTTATGCCAAGGGCCGGGATCTGGTGGTGCTGGCTCCCGTGGGGCAGGGTTCCGAGGTAATCGCCGACGGCAATATCCATATCTACGCGCCGTTGCGGGGGCGAGCCCTGGCCGGGGTCATGGGTTTCGAAGGGGCGCGCATCTTTTGCAAAGAATTGCGGGCGGAACTGATCTCTGTTGCCGGACTGTACCGGGTCAGCGAGGATTTGCCCGAAAAACTGCATGGCGTTTCGGCTCAGATCCGTTTGAGCGGACGTCAGCTTTTGATTGAATCACTTTGACAGGACCAGGAGGGACTGTGGGTAAAATTATTGTTGTTACTTCGGGCAAGGGGGGGGTCGGCAAGACTACTTCCAGCGCTTCCCTGGCCACGGGTCTGGCCCGCCGGGGCATGCAGGTCGCGGTGCTTGATTTCGACGTGGGCCTGCGCAATCTCGACCTGATCATGGGATGCGAGCGTCGGGTGGTCTACGATTTCGTCAACGTCATCCAGGGCGATGCGACCCTGCATCAGGCCATGATCCGCGACAAGCGGGTCGAAAATCTTTTCATACTCCCCGCGTCCCAGACCAAGGACAAGGACGCCCTGTGCATGGAAGGCGTGGAGAAGGTGCTGGACGAGCTTTCCGCCCGGTTTGACTTTGTCATCTGCGATTCCCCGGCCGGCATCGAGCATGGGGCGCTTATGGCCATGCATTTCGCTGACGAGGCCGTGGTCGTGACCAACCCGGAGGTGTCTTCGGTGCGTGATTCCGACCGGGTGCTCGGCCTGTTGCAGAGCAAAACCAGAAAGGCCAAGAACGGCGGGAACATTAGGGAACATCTGCTTCTGACCCGTTATGATCCGGAGCGGGTCGCGCGGGGTGAGATGCTGAGCGTGACGGACGTGGAGGAGATCCTGGCCATCCCGCTTCTGGGAGTGATCCCGGAGTCCAAGTCTGTGTTGGCCGCCTCCAATTCCGGGGAACCGGTCATCCTCGATAACGTTAGCGACGCGGGCCAGGCCTATGAAGATGCCGTTTCCAGGCTTCTGGGCGAGACCCTGCCCCAACGGTTCATCAATCCGGCCAAGAAGGGTTTTTTTTCCAGGATATTTGGAGGCTGACATGGGAATCTTCAGTTATTTTCGCACCAAGAAAAACACTGCCGAGGTTGCCAAGAATCGCTTGCAGATCATCGTGGCCCACGAGCGGGCGCAAAACGGCGGGTATGAGTTTCTGCCCCGGCTGCGTCAGGAGCTTCTGCTCGTGGTTCAGAAATACGTGCATGTAGAACTCGACAACATCCGCGTGGACGTGAACCGCGATGGCGACTGCGAGGTGCTGGAATTCAATGTGACCCTCCCCGACAACAAGCGCTAAAAGAACGCACAACGGTTTTTTACGCCGGGGCCGCTTTGAGCTGCCCCGGTTTTTTTACGGCCGGTGCTTGTGGCCCTTTCATGGTTCGCCTCGTTGACAGCGGCATGAAGGGCGTTTTAACCATCAAAAGTCCCCTTATCCTCAACCCCCGGCATCATGGCATCAGAACGCACCTCCCGCCCCGAAGTCACCGTTCGCGAGATGGAATTGGACGACCTTGCCCCTGTCTATCATCTTGGCGAGCGGCTTTTCACCTGCGACCTGTATCCCTTTCTGTACCGCACCTGGGACGAATGGGAGGTGGTCGGCCACTACAATACGGATCCGGAATTCAGCCTGGTGGCCGAGGTGGACGACACACTGGCCGGATTCATCATTGGCACGCTCATCAGCAAGGCGTCCTGGACCTACGGCTATATAGTATGGCTGGGAGTGGACCGGGCTTTTCAGTCCAGGGGCGTGGCGCACAAGCTGTATGACAAGCTGGTGGAACGCATGGTCGAGGCCGGGGCGCGCTATCTCATCGCCGACACGGACCCGAGCAACACTGCGGCGCTCAAGTTTTTCGTCAAGAAGGGTTTTAAGGACGAGCGCGAGCATGTGGTTTTATCTCTGAATTTGAGCCGCAATGAGCGCTACCGGGCCATCCTGGAAAAGCACGGCAACGGGCATGGCGAAGGCGAGCCCAAAAAATCCAAACGCCCAAATACAGCGCTCAAAACGGGAAAAGAAAAGCCCCTCTGCGGCGTCACCGTTCTGGATCCTGAATATTGAGGGAACCGCGTCGGGCGTCCGCGAAGCTCCGCGTCCGTCCGCCACCCCCTCCCGCCCCTAATACAGCTTCTGGCAGCGTGGGCAATGCGTCGACGTTCTTCCCGCGATCTGCTCTGCCCTGAGCGCCCTGCCGCAGGCTGGGCAGGGCTGGCCCTTTTTGCTGTAGACCTCAAAACTGTCCTGAAAGATGCCACTCTTGCCGTAGGCGTTGCGGTAGTCGCTGATGGTGCTGCCGCCGGCCGCTATGGCTTCCAGCAGGATGCGCTGCAGCTCTGAGCAGAGCTGGACGCGTTTTGCATGGGGGATGTTTGCGGCCAGGCTGGCCGGATGGATGCGGGCCGCGAAGAGGGATTCGTCGGCGTAGATGTTGCCGATTCCGGCCAGGACCGTCTGGTTGAGAAGCAGTCCCTTCACGCCGGCACTGCGCGTTCCGAGGCGTTTCGCCAGTTCCTCGGCCGTGCTCTGCAGAGGTTCGGGGCCGAGGCTTTGATAAAAGCTCCAGGCCTCAAGATCTTGCGGCCCATATATTCCGAAGAATCCGAAACGCCGTGTATCTTCGAAGATCAAGCGGTCTTTGCCTTCAAGCTCACAAACCAGGTGCGTGTGTTTGGGCAGGTCCTGGTCCGGGGTCGCGATCCAGACCCGGCCGGTCATTTTGAGATGGAAGGCCAGACAAATATCCTGGTCCAGATGGGCGAGCAGGAGTTTGGCCCGGCGCGAGACATGGCTGATGGTCTTGCCCGGCAGGGAGCCTGGGTTCCCTGCCCTCAGAACGCTCGGCGTGAAAAAATGGACTTCGCGGATGCGGCGCCCCTTGACCAGGGTGTGCAGGCCGCGGGCGATGGTTTCGACTTCGGGCAGTTCGGGCATCAGTCTTGAGGGGAGGCCAGGGGGATGGACAGGTTTATGGTCTGACCGGCCCGCTCGACGGTGAGTTCCAGCGGTTTGTCCTGACGGGAGGCGGCCATGGCCGCGAAGTGCAGGTCCATGGCCTCGGTCAGAGGGCGACCAGAGGCCTTGATCAGTACGTCGCCGGGCATCATTCCGGCAATGTCGGCCTTGGAGCCGGGCTCAACGCTCTCCACGCGCATGGCCTTATCTTCGAAGAGGATGTTCATGCCGAGGCGGCTTTTGTGCTGGGCCGCGCAGTGGAAATAGACCTGATCCGCAGGCAGGGGGCGTTGGGCCGTGTCGGTTTGCGCTTTGAAATCCTCTTCGTCGCGGACGGGCATGACGGAGAGACAGGCGGCTTTCGGGTCCAGGGTGCGCAGCCGGTATTCGATGCCCCAGCCGTGTTCCACGTGGCCGCTCCCGGCCAGGATCAGCATGGGCCGGGTCAGTTTCTCTTTCCAGGCCAGGGCCTTCTCGGCCATCATGGAATCCCACAGCGCCTGCACGAGATAGAATTTTTCAGCCATTTCATTCATGGCGGGTGGCTTGATGGGCATGACTCCGGGAGTCTTGGTGTCTGCGGCAGGAGTATCTTTGGGAGTGGCTGCGGGCGTGCCGACCGTGCGCATGCTTTGGTGCAGCCCGACCTGCATTTCCAGGGCCGCCTTTTGGGCCGGACTGACCGGAATGATCCGGCGCGGCAGGGCGTTCCTGTCGGCCGTGCTGAGGTCCGCGTTACCCTTGTCGCGGAATGTGACCAGCGTTTGCCGCGGGATGTTCAGGCCAATCACGGGGATGTCGAATTTTTCGGCCAATTCGAAAATAGGTTTGTAAAGAGCGTAGGAGTAGCCCCAGAGTTTTTCCCAGCCAACTTCTTCGTCCAGGTCGTCAGCAGTGATTTCCCGCGCGTTGAATCCGTCCAGCACGGACTGGCTGGTCACCGGAAGCATCTCAAGGCCGATGGAGAAGCGCTGTCCGCTCTTTGCCAGGGCTTCGATGAGACGGGTCTGGACGGCGTGGTCGCAGGGGTTGGTGTGGCTCTCGCCCATAAGGATGAAATCGGCGCGTCTGGCCAGCCGCACAATCTCTGCGTCGGGCAGGGGCTCGGCCGTGGCCGAAAGGAAGGCGCCCGGCGGCGGGGAGACCCATGGAGTGGTCACCGCCGCCGGTTTTGCGCATCCGGCGAGTATTGCCATGAGCAACGGGAGGATGAGGCGGCTCATCAATCCCAATTGCGCTTGTCCTCGATGAACCGGATCTGTGGAGGCAGGGTGCCGGGGGTGAGGATCTTGAGGACCGGGCGAATCTTGATCTTTTCGCGGAACATGTGCAGCAGCTCTTCCTCGCGTTTGAAGCTGGAGGTCTCGATCAGGAGCGTCATGTCGTCGATGCCGCCCGGATTGGTGACTTCGATCTGCCATCTCTTGATCTCCTCGAAGCCGGAGATGACCTGCTCGACCTGGTGCGGGTATACGAACATGCCCTTGATTCGGGCCGTGGTGTCCACGCGGCCGACAATGGTGCCCAGGCGCGGGGAGGTCCGGCCGCAGGGGCAGGACGCGCGGTCGATGTAGGACAGGTCGCCCGTGGCCAAGCGGATCAGCGGGTAGGTCTTGTTGAAGGCCGTGACCACGATCTCGCCCACCTCGCCGTCTTTCAGCGGGATGCCCGTGTCAGGGTGGCAGATTTCCACATAGGCCCGGTTGGCGATGTGCAGACCGTTCTTGTGGAAGCATTCGTAGCCGATGCAGCCCACATCCGCCGTGCCGTAACCCTGGCGCATGATCAGGTCGAACTTCTTTTCCAGAGTGGAGCGCAGCTTCTCCGAGAATTTCTCGCCCGTCACGAAGGCCACTTCCAGGTACAGATCCTTGCGCAGGTTGAGGCCTTTCTCCTCGCCCTTCTGGGCCAGGTGCATGAGGTAGCTCGGCGTGCCCACGTAGCCGGTGACGCGCAGCTTTTTCATGATGTCGAGCTGGCTGCCGGTGTTGCCCGGGCCAGTGGGCACCACGGCGCAGCTCAGCTGCCTGAGCGGCTCCTCGAACATGAGTCCGGCCGGGGTCATGTGGTAGTTGAAGGTGTTCTGGACCAGGTCGCCGGAGCGGAAACCCGCAGCATAGAAGCTTTCGGTCCAGCCCCAGTAGTCGTCCCCTCTGTCCTCGGGGTCGAAGATGGGCCCGGGAGACAGGAAGACGCGGCGCAACTCGCCCAGATCCTTGGTCAAGAGGCCACCCAGGCGCGGGCCCATGGACTGCAGGAAGATGAGTTCCTTTTTCTTGAGGATCGGGACATGTTTGAGGTCGATGAGGTCGCGGAATTTTTCCACGGAAAACTGTGCGCGGTCAAAGCGCTTCTTCACGTCCTCGGAATATCTGTACGCGTACGAGAGCAGCTCCTTGAGCTGGATCTGGTAATATTTCTGGCGCTCCGTGGCATCCAGAACTTCGCGGCGGCTGAAAATGCCTTCAGTGCGATCCTTGCGGGTCATCAGCACTCCTCCTTGCGGTGGCAGGGTCCGGCCGTGGGGTCGGGGTTAAAAGGTGGAAAAAAGTACTATACAAGAACAAAAAAAGGATTTGCAAGTGGGTACTTGCAAATCCTTGAAATAGAAGATGAATTAATGACTGGTCAATCTTCGGTCAAAGGCTCCTGCGGCATGTCTTCCTGCTGTGACCCTTGTGGCTCAACGGTTTCGGGCGTGTCAAGCTGTGCAAAGGTGCGGGCGAAGACCAGAAAACCTGTATGGGCAACCATACGGTCTTCGGGGCGCAGGCGTTCTGGCACCGGCTTGTAGTGGCGCAGGAAGATCTCCACCACCTCGATCTGGCGGAAGGGGCCAGCCTGCAACACCTTGAGCAGGTCCTGGACCTGGTTGGTGGTCGGCAGGAGAAACCCTACGGGCGCGCCGGGCACAACCGCGTTTGGAATATGATGGATATAGTCGCAGGGTTCGCGCACATCCAGAAAGAGGGCGTCGGCGGCATGCGGATGAAAACCTTCGGCGATGTCGTGATGGAACTGCTCCACGCGGTGTGAGAGGCCAATGCGCTCCAGGTTCTGACGGCAGAGGGTGTAGAATTCTTCGCGGCGTTCGTAGGTGTAGACCTTGCCCGTGTCGCCCACCAGCCAGGCCAGAGCCGTGGTCAAACCGCCGGAGCCACAACCGGCCTCTACGATGCGGCAACCGGGGCCGATGCCCAGTTTCATGACGATGTAGCCGATTTCCTTGGGATAAATGATCTGGGTGCGGCGTTTGACGGACTTGACCAGATCGTAAAGGGTGGGGCGCATGACGGTGAAGGGGTAGCCCTTGTGGGTCATGACCTGCTGTCCCCAGCCCGCGGCGCGGACTTCGTCGAGGTGCAGAAGTCCTTCGTTTGTATGCATAACCTGCCCTTCCTGGGCAGTAACAAAATATCGCTTGTCGTTTGCGTTGAGCAGCATTACCAGCTGTCCCGGTTCGAGCATGTGGCCTCCTGTAAAGTGCGTAGGCGGGAGTAGCCATGGCATAATGGGATGTCAAGCAATCCGCTTGGCCCTGAAGATGGTTTTTCTTGCTATAGCTCCGTTGGGCGGGTAGAGAACCTGATTGATACTTAGCGTGCTGTGCGTCCGGCAGGGTCCGGTTATTGCGTAGTTTCTTTCGCCACACGCAACGTGTCTACAAATTTTTTCCGGTTTTTTTGATACGCAAATTTTTCATTTTTTCCCGGCTTTGCCGGAAACTTTTTTCATTTGAGGGTACGTATGGGCGAGAAGCAAAAGCGCAAAATGTTCATCAGCGTGCTGCCTGGCGAACAGGTGGAAGTTGCCATCATGGAAGATGGCATTGTGGTCGAATATTATGTGGAAATGCTCCATCAGAGCAAGACCAAGGGCAATATCTACAAGGGCAAGATCCACAACGTGGACCAGGCCCTGCAGGCCGCCTTCATCAATTACGGGGCGGACAAGAACGGATTTTTGCAGGTCGACGAGGTTCATCCCGAATATTACCAGGGCGATGTGTCCAGCCGGGGCAAGTATCCGCCGCTGCAAAAGGTGCTGAAGCCCGGCCAGGAAGTGCTGGTGCAGGTAGTCAAGGAGCCGACCGGTTCCAAGGGAGCCTTTCTGACCACCTATCTGTCCATCCCTGGCCGTTATTTCGTGCTTACTCCCGGCCGCGAACAGCTCGGCATTTCCCGCAAGATCGAAGATGAAAAGGAACGCGACCGCCTCAAAGAGGTTGTCGAGGAGCTCAAGCTGGATGAAGGCCTGGGTGTCATCGTGCGTACGGTCAGTGAAGCCCAGAGCAAGAGCAGCCTGTCCCGCGATCTGCAGTTTCTGAAGCGCCTGTGGAAAGAGATTCGCAAGAAGGGTATCTCCTCAGAGTCCCCGGCCGTTGTCTATGAGGAAAAGGATCTGGCCTTTCGGGCCATCCGCGACTACCTCACCCCCGACATCGCCGAATGTTGGGTCGATGATGACGAGACCGCAAAGCAGATCACTGATTTCGCCGCCCTTATTTTTCCCCGCCGCAAGACATTCATCAAAGTGCACTCTGAAACCGAGCGGACCCTCTATGAACGTTTTCGCATCGAGGCGCAGCTGCAGAAGATTTTCAGCCGCAACGCCAATCTGCCCAGCGGCGGCCAGCTGGTCATCGACCACACCGAGGCCCTGACCGCCATCGATATCAACTCCGGCAAGATCGGAGGAGAGAAGAACTTTAAAGAGATGGCCCTGCGCACCAATATCGAGGCCGCGCAGGAGATCCCCAACCAGCTCATGCTGCGCGATATCGGCGGCCAGATCGTGGTCGACTTCATCGAGATGAAAGATGGCAAGCACATCCGCGAGGTGGAGAAAGTCCTGCGCCAGGCCCTTAAAGTCGACCGTGCACGCACGGATATCGGCCGCATCTCCAAATTTGGCCTGCTTGAGATTGTTCGCCAGCGCCTGGGCACCTCGGCCCTGTCCGGAAGCCTGGAGCCTTGTCCGCATTGTTCTGGGGCAGGTACCCGCCGCAATCTGGAATGGCGCTCCATGCAGGCCCTCAAAGACATTTACCGTGAACTGCGCAAGGACAAGAGCTTTGAACCGTTCACCTACAAGACGGACGCGGATCTCATGCAGTATCTTGTCAACCGCAAGCGGGAAAAGCTCATGGAGTTTGAGCAGACATTCGGTCGCAAGATCTTCGTCATGCCCACGGAAACGCCTAACTGCGCATTTTGCTAGGTTCTTCCATGAAGATTTTGGTTCACATCTGCTGTGGGCCGTGCGCCATCACACCCGTCCGGGCCTTGCTTGAAGCCGGGATGGGTGTGACGGGTTTATATTACAATCCCAATATTCATCCCCTGCAGGAATACCTGCGCCGCCGGGAAGGCGTGGTGCAGATGGCCGAGCGCCTCGGCATCCCGGTCATCTTCAAGGATGATGAGTATGACCCCAAGGCCTACTTCAGGGCCGTGACGTACCGCGAGCCGAACCGCTGTCTGCCCTGCTATTCCCTGCGGCTTGAGCGGGCCCTGTCCATCGCGCGGCGCGGTGGCTTTGACGCTTTCACCTCCACGCTCCTTTACAGCAAGTTTCAAAAGCACGAGCAGATTCGGACCTTGGGTCACGATCTGGCCGAGGGGTCTGGGGTGGAGTTTCATTATGAGGATTTTCGTTCAGGTTGGTCCGAGGGCATTGCCCTGTCAAAGGAATGGGGGATGTACCGCCAGCAGTACTGCGGTTGCCTTTACAGCGAATTCGAGCGCTATTCCTCGGAGCTGGACAGGCGCGCCTAACTCATGCTGCTGTATGTTCACGTGCCTTTCTGCGTGCGCAAATGCGGCTACTGCGCCTTCCATTCCGGTCCGTTTTCCCGGGAAGCAGCAGAGCTTTATATGCAGCATGTTTTGCGGGAGATGGCGGATTGGGGGAAAATTCTGGGGCGGGTCCCGGTTGAGTCGGTTTATTTCGGAGGCGGGACCCCGTCGCTTTTGGAGCCCGGACAGATTGGGGCCTTGCTGGAGGCCACCGGCACCTGCTTTGCGCTGAGCGCAGGCGCTGAGATCACTCTGGAGGCCAACCCGGATTCCGTGCTCAAGCCTGGATTTCTGGGCAGTGTGCGAGGCCTTGGAGTGAACAGGCTCAGTCTCGGGGTGCAGAGCTTGCAGGACGATCTACTGGCCATGCTCGGGCGCCCTCACGACAGCAGGCAGGCGCGTCTTGCCGTGCATGCCGCGAGGGCAGCGGGGTTCTCGAATGTGAGCCTGGATCTGATCTGGGGGCTGCCCGGTCAGACTCTTGATCACTGGATGACTGACCTGGCAGCGGCGGTGGAGTTGTCGCCCGAGCATCTCTCCTGTTATGGACTGAGTCTGGAGGACGGTACTGCCCTGACGCGCAAGGTCGAGGAGGGGGCGCTGACCCTGCCGGACGAGGAGACCGGCGCCCGCATGTTCATGGACGGATCGGAATTTCTGCAATCGAGCGGATATGTTCATTACGAAATTTCGAATTATGCCCGCCCGGGACGGGAGAGCCGTCACAACCAGGGCTATTGGGCGGGCTTAGAGTATCTGGGTCTCGGCCCGGCCGCGGTTTCCACCATCAAAGACCACAGGTGGTCGAACCCCTTGGCTTTGGATGAGTATGCAGGGGTTGTGGCCGAGGGCATTGAGCGAAACGAGATGGAGGTTTTGACGGCGCGTACGCGCCTGCAGGAAATGGTCATGCTGACTCTGCGCACGGGCGCCGGGCTTGACCTGGAAAAATTTAAGGCAACGACCGGAACGGAATTTCCGTGGTGCCACCCGGCTGTCGAGCAATTGCGCTCCAGCGGGTTGGTACGCCTCCGCGACGGTCATCTTCAACTGACACGTAAGGGCATGCTGGTCAGCAATTCCGTCATCGAAATGGTGCTTGGAATTCTGGATCGCATGCACGCAGACACTGTGTAGGACACTTATGACAGACACCACTGATTTTGGTGATACCCCCCGCGAGGGCTCCCAAACCGAGAATTTCGAAGACAAGGCATTTTCCATGGCCGACCTGCCGCAGACTCTGCAGGCTGCGGCGACCCGTTTGAACTGGCCCGAGCTCATGCCGGTGCAGGTACAAACCATCCCGTACATGCTTGGCGGACAGGACGTCATGGTTCAGTCTCAGACCGGCAGCGGAAAGACAGGGGCCTTTTTGTTGCCCATTCTGGATCGCATTGAAACAGGCATTGGCGCCCCTCAAGCCCTGGTCCTGGTTCCCACGCGCGAGTTGGCCGTGCAGGTCACCCGCGACGCCGAGGAACTGGGCCGGGAGATCGGGATCAAACCCCTCTCCATTTACGGCGGCGTGGGCTACAAGGGCCAGATCCAGGGGCTCGAAGACGGGGCGCAGCTCATCATCGGCACGCCCGGCCGTATCCTGGATCACCTGCTCAAGGGCAACCTCAACCTCGACCGGCTGAAGATTCTGGTCTTCGACGAGGCCGATCGCATGCTGTCCATGGGTTTTTATCCGGACATGAAGCAGCTGCAGCGCTACCTGCCGCGTGGGCTGCAGTCGGCCATGTTCTCGGCGACGTATCCCGGACACGTGAAGCGCCTGGCCCAGCAGTTTTTGAAAGACCCGGTCTTTGTGTCCCTAAGCCAGTCCCAGGTTCACGTCAGCGACGTTCTGCATGTGTTCTACAAGGTGCCGGCCATGCAGAAGAGTCGCATCCTGGTCAAGATCATCGAGCAGGAGAATCCGGCTTCGGCCATCATCTTCTGCAATACCAAGGCTGATGTGCATTTCGTTTCCACGGTGCTCAGGCGGTTCGGGTACGATGTGGGCGAGATCAGCGCCGACCTGACCCAGGCTGCGCGGGAAGAGGTGCTTGAGAAGCTGCGCCTGAACAAACTCAAGTTTCTGGTGGCCACGGATGTAGCCGCGCGCGGCATCGACATCCACGAGTTGTCCCATGTCTTCCAGTATCAGCCGCCTCAGGATCACGAGGCCTACGTGCACCGCACCGGTCGCACGGGCCGTGCGGGAGCCGCCGGCGTGGCCATTTCCCTGGTCTCGGGCATGGAAGAGATCGAGCTTGAGCAGATCGCCAAGAAATTTTCCATTCCCATGGTCGAACAGCCCCTGCCTGCCGACGAGGAGCTTGAAACGCTTATCTCCCAGCGGGCCGTTTTTCTGCTTGAAGCGCGCCTGCGCAAGGCCGACAATATTCAAAAAGAGCGGATGCAGCGGTTCATGCGCACCGTGGGCGAGCTTGCGACCAACGACGAATCCCGCGCTCTTTTGGCCATGCTGGTGGACGAATTCTATCAGGGTACATTTCACGCCCCGCTGGAGCAGCCCTCGGAAAAATTGGTCGACATGGTCCGCCCTGCCAGACCCCAATCCATGCCTGCGCAGCCTGCTGCGCCCAGAGCGCCCAGGACGCCGGCTCCCGAGCCAGCGCCTCGGACCGAGAATATCCAGGCCGAGCAGCCTGCGGACGCAGCGCCCTTGCCTGCCGAGAACGGACGGCCCGAAGGCGAGAAGCGCCGGCGCAAGCGGTCCCGCAAAAAACCGGCCACTGGAAGTGACGCAGCTTTGCGCGAGCAGGCCCGTCCAGAAATATCACCGGATGTCTCAGATGTTCAGCCAGCCGTCCTTGAGCCTGCGGTAGCCCCCGTGGTTGCCGTCGAGCTTCAGGTCTCTGCGCCGCAGGTCATCCCGGAAAAGATTCAGCCTGCCCGGAGCCCCCGGCCGCCAAAGCCCGCTCCGCAGGCAGCGCCTGCTCGGGTCGAAACCAAGGATGGGGCCTTGGAGGCTGGTTCCGTAGAGCCCGGCACTCCTGAGGAGAATGTGGCCGAAGAAGGGCAGCCTGCGACCGCGCCGAAAAAGCGTCGTCGCCGTCGTCCACGAAAGTCTGGAGGCGCAAAGCCCGAAGGCGGCAATGATGCTGCGGCTGAAGCTGCCGCACCCTCCGGGGCTTCTGCTCCGGCGCCAAGCGTGGCACAAGCCCCGGCAGCCCCTGCGTCGGTTCCCCGTCCGCCGCGTGGCGAACCCAAAGCGAAGCCTGCGGGGGCCCCGGCGGAAGACAATTCCTCGCGGACCAGGGAGGCCCCTCGTCCCAGTCGCAAGAAGCCGGCCGAAGCGAAGACCGAACCGCCTCGGCCCAAGAAAAAGATATTCCTGGAATAAACGTCAGCCCCGGCCCAGCTCCGGGGCTTTCTTTTGGCACACTGTGCGGTGGCCAGGATCGGTCGCGCAGTCCGCGCTGAGCGGAAGTTTCGCGCGGCGTCCGGTTGGGTGTCGACGAGGGGTTCAACTTCGCGTAATCGTGAAAAAGTGTTGTCTGCGATGATCAGGTTGGCCTTGCCGCATTCGCGGCCGACAGATCTGAATATTATGAAATGGTTCATGCATAGGCGGGAGGGAGCATGTCAGAAGAGCGACGCAAACGAAGCCGGGTCAGCCTTGAATTTCCGCTGACAATCGCCTTTGAGGGCAAAAGGGTCCGGGGCAAGGTTCATGATTTGAGCTTGAAAGGGCTCGCATGCTCCACGGAGGAGTGGATTCTTCCCGGCAAAGAGTGCGAGGTCACGCTGGAACTTGAATCGGGGCTTCGCATGCACATGCACGGGCGGATCATCCGCGCCGGACAGGACGGCGCCATCGATTTCATTCGCATGGATGAGGCAAGCTTCGCCCATCTGCGCAACCTGGTCCGGCTCTACTCCGAAGATGCCGATCTGGTCGACGAAGAGCTGCGTCATCCGGCTTTCAAGCCGGAAGAGGAGCCTTTTCCAGAGTGAGCAGGGTCTTTTTCAAATCAATTCCGGGGCCGAATCCGCCAAGCCCCAGATTGCCAGCCAGCACCCGATGGCAGGGAACAAGCAGGGGCCAGGGGTTTCTGGCCATGACCCCGCCGACGGCGCGAGCTGCCTGGGGCGAGCCGCAGCGCGCGGCCAGCCGCCCATAAGTAGTGAAGGTGCCTCTGGGTGTATGCAGGCGCAGAGTATCCAGAACCGTCAAGGAGAACGTGGTCAGACTGCGTCTATCCAGAGGCAGGTCCGGCCATTCGTCGGCATCAAGGCTGGCGTACTGCGTCACGATCCGTTCCAGTGCGGCTCCGTAGGGTGATAGTGGCGCAGTGGCAACTTTAGGTTCCGCGCTCAGGTCTGTGCGGGTCAAAAGTCCGTCCGTCCAGACGAAGGTGGCCGAGAACCACTGGTTTACAAAGGTCTCTGAAAAATCGTTCATATTTTTTCCTTTTGAGGGTTCATCCACTCCGGGCGTTTTTGCCCCAGGGCCTTGCCTTGCCATGTGTCCGTGTCATGCAGGTGCTGTTTGACCGCGTTTAAATAAGCGGTTTTTTTCATGGCCCACAAAGGGGCGAGCAGTTCGCCCTGTTCGGGGTCGCTGTTTATGCGGTGGACAACGATATCCTGCCGCAACAGGGCAATTCCCCGCACAAGCCAGGCCTGGGATTCTTCCTGTGAGAGCAGTGCAATCGACCCGGCGCGCCAGGCGGATTCCAGGGGCGTGTCCCGGCATACATACAGATTATGTATTTTGATGCCCGACACGGGCAGGCTGTTGACAAAGAGAATGGTTTGTTCGAAGTCCGCCAAATTCTCGCCCGGCAAGCCGGTGATGACATGGGCGCATACCTTGATTCCCCGATCCGCGGCTTTTTGGGCCCAGGTGGCAAAGCACGCTGCGTCGTGCCCGCGGTTGATGCGGTGCAGGGTGCTGTCTCGCGCGGACTGCAGGCCCAGGTCCAGCCAGAGCTCTTCGAAAGGCGCACTGCGCAGGATATCCAGTTTTTCCTCGTCAAGGCAGTCCGGCCTGGTGCCGATGGCCAGGCCGACGAGGTCCGGCAGCCCCGCCAGTTCCTGTAGCAGCGTCCGCAATCGTTCTGCAGGCCCATGGGTGTTGGAGAAAGACTGGAGGTATCCCAGAAAGCGCGTGTTCGTGTCGCGATCCAGGGATAACTCCCGATACGCGAAATATTGATGAAGCAAGGACATGCCGGTCTCGGCCAGGCCGGTTCCGGTTCCTTTCTGATTGCAGAACGCGCAACCGCTGCGGGACAGGGTGCCGTCCCGGTTTGGGCAGGAGCTGCCGGCGTCCAGCGGAATTTTACGGATCCGTTGTCCAAAGCGTTGTTTGAAGTAGCGTGACAGGCGGTAGAATCTATTGTGAGACATAGTTGGTATGATTGAGGTTTGTGCCTGGCTGCGGTGCGGGTTGCCTGCGCGTTGAAATTCGGATAGGCAGCGAGGCTCACTACACATCTTTTTAGGGATAGCTCCATCCGTGTCGCGTGGTGGTCCGTGCTTCGGAATGGGCGACGCTTTTCCAGCCTACCGCGCAGAACATGATAAAAGAGGAAATATATGTCCAGGATTTTGGATAAGATTTTGGGTTTCTTTTCGAACGATCTGGCCATCGATCTCGGCACCGCAAACACCTGCGTTTATGTCAAGGGCAAGGGGATCGTCCTGCGGGAACCGTCCGTGGTCGCCGTCAAACGCGACAATCGAGGCAACAACAAGGTTTTGGCTGTGGGTAGCGAGGCCAAGCGGATGCTTGGCCGTACACCCGGCAATATCGTGGCCATTCGTCCCATGAAGGACGGGGTCATCGCCGATTTTGAGGTGACGGAAGCAATGCTTCGGCACTTCATTTCCAAGGTACACAACAGCCGTCGGCTGGTTCGGCCCCGCATCGTCATCTGCGTGCCCACCGGCATCACCCAGGTCGAAAAGCGTGCCGTTCGTGAATCCGCCCAGAGCGCAGGGGCGCGTGAGGTTTTTCTGATCGAGGAGCCCATGGCCGCGGCCATCGGTGCGGATCTGCCCATCACCGAGCCGACCTCGAACATGGTCGTCGATATCGGTGGCGGCACCACGGAAGTGGCGGTCATCTCCCTGGCCGGCATCGTCTATTCCAAATCCGTGCGCATCGGCGGCGACAAGATGGACGAGGCGATTCTTCAGCACGTCAAACGCAAATACAACATGCTTATCGGCGAGAGTTCGGCCGAGGACATCAAGATGACCATCGGCTCCGCCTATCCCATGGATCCGGAACTGGTCATGGACGTCAAGGGACGCGACCTGGTTTCGGGCATTCCGCAGAACATATCCATCACCTCGGAAGAGGTCCGCAAGGCCATCTCCGAGCCCGTCGACTCCATCGTTCAGGCCGTACGTATCGCCCTTGAGCAGACCCCGCCGGAACTGGCGGCGGATATTGTCGACCGGGGCATCGTGCTGACCGGAGGCGGAGCGCTCTTGAAGGGTTTGGACAGCCTGCTGCGCGAGGAGACTTCCTTGCCCATCACCGTGGTCGATGATCCCCTCTCCACGGTGGCGCTGGGGTCGGGCAAGGTCTTGGACAATCTGGATGTGCTGCGCGAGGTAACCATCGAGTAGCGTGATGTCCCCTCGCTTCAAACGTCTGGTTCTCTTTTTTTTCCTTCCACTGTTCCTCTATTTTTCCATGTACACATGGAACTGGAAGACGGGGTATCTCGATCGTCTGGCCGCCCTGACCGGGCTGGAATTGACCGGATGGGTCCTGGCTCCGGGCAGATGGCTGCAGAACAATGTCGACGAATTCTGGTCGCGCTACGTCTATCTGGTCGGAGTGCGCCAGGAGAACGAGGACCTGGTCTTGCAGGTGCGGGAGCTTGAGCAGGAGCTGGGCCGCATTTCCGAGAAGGCAAAATCCGCCGATCGCCTGACGTCCCTTTTGCGATTCAGCCCCGAACCCCCCTGGGAGATGCGCGGGAGCCGGGTCATCGGCCAGAAGCTCGGTCCCAACGCAATTCTGGAAACCATTCTTGTCGATGTGGGCTTGAGCCATGGCGTAAGGCTCAATGACCCGGTCATCTCGCCCAAGGGCGTGGTCGGAAGAATCGCCAAGCCGGGCCTTCATTTTTCTTCCGTGGTGCTCTTGTCGGATCCCTCCAGCCGAATTCCCGTCATGACCAGCGAGGGCCGCGTGCCGGCCATCGTACAGGGCCAGGGCGCGGGAGCTTTTCTTGAGGTCAAGTTCATTCCCCGCAACGACCCGGTCAGCCCTGGCGAGATATTGCTCAGCTCCGGCTTGGGCGGCGTTTTTCCCAAGGGCATACCCGTGGCCAGGGTGGTGGAAGTGACTCCGGCGGACGTCTCCCTTTTTCAAAGGGTTTATGCCGAACCCCTCCTCGCCCTGCGTTATTACGAGGAACTCCTGGTCCTGAGCCGCACAGACGGATTCGATGCCGGTCAGCCTGTCATGTCCCCGGCCGTGAATGCGTCCTCTCCCGAAGCTCCCAAGGCGGACGATAAAATTCCTGCAGCCACGCCTGCCTCGAAGCCTGCAGCCACGCCTGCGGCTGACACCGCCCCTGCGCCGGGCACGTCGGTAACACGTCCTTCCACACCAGAGCCATCCACTGTAACACGGCACCCTGTGCGCAAGAAACCGTGAGACTTTCCGTCGCGCACTCCTCCACTTCGCGAAAGGGTCAAATCCCTGCGGTCATCTGGTGGACAGACTTTCTGATCATCGCCCTATGGGCGCAGGAAATGTCTGGAGGGCTCGACTTTCTCTCTCCCGGAGTGCTTATCTGCCTGCAGTCCGGACAGTGGCTGACCGCGCTCTGGATGGGCGCGCTGTGGGTCCTTGTGCAGGAGGGCGGCGGCAATCTGGTTTTTGGAGTGAGTATTCTCTTTTATGCCGGGATGTTGATATTTTTTCTGCTTTCGAAATGGCTTCTTGAGCCGGAAAATCCTCTTTTCATAATTCTGTTTTCGCTGCTGCTTGCATGCTGGTCATGGGTGGTGCTGAGCGGGGCTATCAGTTTTCAGGAACTGCCGCCCCGGACGTATTCGCCCTGGTCCTGGCTTGCCAAGCAGTGGGCCGCATACGTGATTTTTTGGGGTGTCGCCCTGCTCATTTATCGGCGCGGAGGCAGAAATGGGCGCATTTAACTCCCCTGAGCGGCCCCAGGTATTTTCCGGCCCCCCGCTCTTGCTTGTGTTTTTGGTGGTTCTCTTTTGCATCTTCAGTATCCGTCTGTGGTATCTGCAAATCTACAAGAGCGATTTTTATCAGAGCCGCGCCCAGGAAAACAGAACCAGGCAGAGCACCATGTTTTCTCCAAGAGGCATTATCCGCGATCGTACCGGGGAACTGCTGGCGGAAAACAACCCTGCCTACGCCCTGGCGCTGGTGCGTGAGGACTGTCCGGACATCCCCAAAACTTTGGACCAGATCAGTCGTTGGACCGGTCAGCCTCGCGATGAACTGCAAAAAGCCTTTGAGATCGGTCGCAAGCGGGTCAAACATTTTGACGAGCAGGTCATCGTGCCCAATATCCCGTTTGAGCTTGTGGCTCTGGTCGAGGCTCACCGGCAGGACTGGCCCGGGCTTGTCATCGCCGTGCGCCCCAAGCGTTCTTATGCATACGCAGAGACTCTGGCGCATGTCTTGGGCTATGTGGCCAGGGCCAATGAAGACGAGCTCAACAATGACCCGGATCTGCAGCTGGGCGACAACGTCGGCAAGCAGGGCGTGGAGCTGATGCTTGAGCGCAGGTTGCGTGGAACCAAGGGGCTTCAGGAGTTTGAGGTCGATGCCTCCGGGCGGGTGCTGTCCTCGCGGATTGTTTCTTCGCCGGTCATGGGCGAAGATTTGAATTTGAGCATCTCCCTGTCTTTGCAGGAGGTCGCAACCACAGCCCTGGGCGACCGCGCCGGCTCGGTTGTAGCCATGGACGCCGACACAGGGGAGGTGCTGGCTTTGGTCAGTTTGCCCAGCTATGATCCCAATGAGTTTGTTGTCGGCATCAGCCATGCAAAATGGAAGGAGTTGCTCGAAGATCCTCTGTATCCTCTGCAGAACCGGCCAGTGCAAAGCGTCTACCCTCCCGGCTCCATCTTCAAGCTCGCGATAGGCGGGCTTGGGCTTGAGAGTGGCACTGTCAAGCCTTCCACGACGGTGTTTTGTCCCGGCAGTTACAAGCTCGGCCAGCGAGTCTTTCGCTGCTGGAATAAAGGCGGGCACGGGACTGTCGATTTCAAAAAGTCCCTGCGCGAATCCTGCGATGTCTATTATTATCAGCTTGGGGAGCAGCTTGGCGTGGAAGCGATCAGCGATTTTGCAATCCGCTGCGGGTTCGGAGTCAAGACCGGCGTGGAGTTGCCTCACGAGCGGACCGGAAACATGCCCACGCCGGAATGGAAATTGACCCGCTTTGGAGAGAAATGGCAAGGCGGAGAGACCTTGAACTATGCCATCGGGCAGGGATATACGCAGACCACACCCTTGCAGGTGGCTAGGTTTGTCGCGGCTCTGGTCAATGACGGGAAAATCCTGCGACCAACGCTTCTTTTATCCGAGGAGCCTGATGTTGTGGGCGAGCTGCCCATGCGTTCCACGGCCAGGAAGCTGGTTCTCGACGCCATGGTGGCGACGGTGGAGGAGGACCGGGGCACTGCCCGGGTTCTTCGCCGTCCCGGCCTCAGAATCGGAGGTAAGACCGGCACGGCCCAGGTCGTGAAGCTTCTGGACAAGTATGAAAAGAAGAAGACAAATGAAATCCCATACAAATACAGGGACCACGCCTGGATGGCCAGCTTCGGGGAAAAGGACGGGAAGCGTTACGTTGTCGTGTCCATGGTCGAGCACGGCGGTCATGGTGGTTCGGATGCTGGGCCTGTGACCGGTGCGGTGCTCGACGCTCTCTTGGGCGTTCAATCGGAAGAGTGACCAGGAAAAGAAATGTTTGATAGACGACTCATATTTCATATCAACTGGGGCCTTTTGAGCCTGACCGCGATCCTTTTTTGTGTCGGGGTCATGAATCTTTACTCGGCCAGCACTCTGCGCCTTGCTTCCGGTCTGGAACTCGACACCTACTTCAACAAGCAATTACTGTGGGGCGGGGTCGGCCTGTGCGTCATGACGGCGCTGGTGCTGGTTGATTACAGGCATTTGAAATCCGTTTCGTGGCCCTTTTTCATCCTCTGCCTGATTCTTCTGATCGGGGTCAGCGTTGCCGGAAAAACCATTTACGGAGCCAAAAGATGGCTGGATCTTGGTTTTTTCAATCTCCAGCCTACGGAGTTGACAAAAATCGCGGTCCTGATCCTTGGGGCCAGACTGATGGCCCGCATGGAAGGAAAGCTGGGCTGGCTCAACCTGGGCAAGGCGCTCCTTGTCGGCCTGGTGCCCGCAGCTCTGGTCGTCAAGCAACCGGACCTTGGTTCGGCTCTGAACATCCTGCTCATTTTGGGAGGCATGGTTCTGTTCAAAGGCGTCACCGGTTCCGTGTTCAAGGTTTTGGTTGTCATGGTGCCGGTCATGGTCCCCTTTGGCTGGTTTTTTCTGCACGACTACCAGAAGCAGCGCATAATGACTTTTCTTGACCCGGGAAACGACCCTCTCGGGGCCGGGTACCATATCATTCAGTCTCAGATCGCGATTGGCTCGGGGGGCTTCTGGGGCAAGGGCTTCCTGGAAGGTACCCAGAGTCAGCTGCGCTTCCTGCCGGAAAAGCATACGGATTTTGCTTTCGCCGTATTTGGCGAAGAGTGGGGGTTCTTCGGGGCCATGATCCTGCTCATCCTTTTCTGCTCCTTTCTCTACCAGATTTACATTGTCACCATGGAAGCAAAAGATGACTTCGGGAGCTACCTCGCGGCGGGGGTCTTCTTTTATTTCTTTTGGCAAATCCTCATCAATATCGGCATGGTGCTTGGCATAATGCCTGTCGTTGGAATCCCGTTGCCCTTCATCAGCTATGGAGGCAGCGCGTCCGTGGTCAATTTTGGCATGCTCGGGCTCGTCCTGAACGTGGCCATGCGTCGTTTCGTTTTCAAAAAAGGTTGATTCTTTTTTTCGTGGTTTCACGCGGCCTGATTTATTTCGGTCGCCCATCCGGAAGAAGGAGTGGTCACGGCTTGCGCGGATGCTTTTTTTTTCGGGAAGAAAAGCGCGAGCTAGACACGTGAAATTCCGAACAAACTACGAAAACCCATGCCATGCCAATCATTTTACTGATGCTTTGTCCAAAAAGATTTTGACACGAAAATGGGAATCAGATAGAGGCCCTGTGACTTTGAACAAAAATTCACAACCTTTTTAGGGGGCGGCATGATTGATCTAGATTATACTTTTTTTGTTCAGCTCGTGAACTTTATGGTCATCCTGACGGTCTTGAATTTGATCCTGTTCCGTCCCATCCGGGGGATCATCAAGAAACGGGCCGAGGTCATGAGTCAAAAGCTGGGATCCATCGAGGACTTTGCTGCCAAAGCGGAAGCCAAGCTTGACAGTTACAAGATCGCATTGAGCGGAGCCCGGGTCGAGGCTCAGCAGTTGCGCGTAACCTTGAAAGCTGAAGGTGTCGCGGTCGAGTCTTCCGTTTTGGCCGAAGCAGGTGCCAAGGCCGCCGAAAAGGTCGCCGCCGCCCGAAAGGAGATCGACGGTCAGAAGCAGACAGCCCTCAAGGCTCTGCGTGGAGAAGTCGCCACCTATGCCAAGAATGTCGCCGACAAGGTGCTGAGCAAGGCATAATGGGTTGGGGATTTTTCTTATGTGTCATAGATTTACTTTTTCATATAAGGAGGGCGGAATTTTGAAAAAGTTCAAGACTGTCGGATTGGTGACGGCAGCACTGGTTCTCTGCGCGGCGATAGCTTTCGCCAGCGACGGAGGGGGTGGAGGGTACAACAGGCTGCTCGACCTTCTCTACCGCGTAATCAATTTCGGCATTGTCGCGTTCTTGGTTTATAAGTTCGCGGGCAAGCGTATTGTGGACATGCTGTCCGGACGCACCAAGCAGATCGAGACGGACCTTGCCGATCTCGACGAACGCAAGGAAGATGCCGAGAAACGCTTGCTCGAAGTTGAAGCGAGTATCGCGAATCTTGAGGCGGAAAAAGCCAAGATTCTGGAAGACGCAAAGGCTCAGGGCGAAGCCATGCGTCAGGCGATTATCGACAAGGCGGAGGTCCAGGCTGCGCAGATCAGAGCCCAGGCTGAAGTTTCGGCGGCCCAGGAAGCAAAGTTGGCCATTGACGCCATCCGCGAAGAACTGGCCGAAAAGATTACCGCTGCTGCTGAAGATCTTGTCAAGAAGCAGCTCAAGAAGAAAGATCACGAAGATTTGGTCAACGAATATCTTAAAAAGGTGGTGCTCAATTGACTGGGAATATCGTAGCAAGACGGTATGCCAAGGCGTTGTTCGCCGTTGCGCAGGCGCAGTCCGACAAGGGCGCGATGGCGCAATACGGTGACGACTTGGCGAGGCTGGCTGGACTCCTAGAGAATGCGCCTGAGCTCACGAAGATCTTCCGCAACCCAATTTTTGGCGTGGAAGAAAAGAGAGGGGTAATCATCAAAATTCTGGAAAAGGTCGCACCCTGCGCCATGGTCCGGAATTTTTGTCTGCTTCTGGCGGACAAGAACAGATTGTCTTTTCTCCCCGAGATCAACGCATCTTATGGTACGCTTTTGGATTCAGCCCAGGGTGTTCTTCGCGGCAAGCTGGTGACGGCTGTAAAGCTCTCCGACGTTGTGCAGAAGAACGTTGTCGATAAATTGCAACGCGAGTCGGGCCAGACGGTGGTCCTTGATTACGAAGTGGATCAGGAGATTATTGGCGGGCTTATGCTCAAGATCGGGGACAAGATCCTGGACGCCAGTATTCGCGCTCAGCTGCAAATTTTGAAAGAAAATATCAAAAGGGGTGAGTAGAGGCTATGCAGATCAAAGCAGAAGAAATTAGCCAGATCATCGAAGGCCAGATCAAGAATTACGAGAAAAAGGTCGAGATGAGCGAAACTGGCGTGGTCCTGTCAGTGGGTGACGGTATCGCCCGCGTTTACGGCTGCGAAAACGCGATGGCCATGGAACTCCTCGAGTTCCCCGGTAACGTCATGGGAATGGTCCTTAACCTCGAAGAAGATTCCGTTGGTGTGGCTCTCCTCGGTGAGACCGAGCACATCAAGGAAGGCGACATCGTCAAACGTACGGGCCGGATTTTCCAGGTCCCCGTCGGCGACGCGGTCATGGGCCGTGTCATCGACCCCTTGGGCAATCCCATCGACGGTCTCGGACCGATCCAAACGGATCTGTTCCGTAACGTTGAAATCAAGGCTCCCGGCATCATCGCCCGTAAGTCCGTACATGAGCCCATGTACACCGGACTGAAGGCCATCGACGCCATGACGCCCATCGGCCGCGGTCAGCGCGAACTGATCATCGGCGACCGTCAGGTCGGCAAGACAGCTGTCGGCGTCGACGCCATCATCGCCCAGAAGAACAGCGACATCCATTGTTTCTACGTCGCCATCGGCCAGAAGCGTTCCACCGTTGCCCAGGTTGTTGAGGCCCTTCGTCAGAACGGCGCTCTGGATTACACAACCATCATCTCCTCCACCGCCTCCGAGCCCGCTCCGCTGCAGTTCATCGCGGCCTACTGCGGATGCACCATGGCGGAATTCTACCGTGACAACGGCAAGCACGCACTGATCATTTATGACGATCTGTCCAAGCAGGCTGTCGCCTACCGGCAGATGTCCCTGCTTCTGCGCCGCCCTCCGGGACGCGAAGCTTTCCCCGGCGACGTTTTCTATCTCCACTCCAGACTTCTGGAGCGCTCATGCAAGGTCAACGACAAGTTGGGCGCCGGTTCCCTGACTGCCCTGCCTGTTATTGAAACCCAGGCTGGCGACGTTTCCGCATACATCCCGACGAACGTTATTTCCATCACCGACGGCCAGGTTTACCTTGAGCCCAACCTGTTCATGGCCGGCATCCGCCCCGCCATCAACGTTGGTCTGTCCGTATCCCGAGTCGGCGGCGCCGCTCAGATCAAGGCCATGAAGAAGGTTGCCGGCACGCTGCGTCTTGACCTTGCCCAGTATCGTGAACTTGCCGCTTTCGCGCAGTTCGGTTCTGACCTGGATAAGGCTACCAAGACCAAGCTGACCCGAGGCGAGCGTCTGGTCGAACTGCTCAAGCAGCCCCAGTACAAGCCCATGGTCGTCGAAGAGCAGGTTTCTGTTCTTTATGCCGGTACCCGCGGATTTCTTGATGACATAGCCGTTTCAGATGCCATCCGCTTCGGTGAAGAACTGGTTGAGTTCATGCGCAATCAGAAATCCGACATCCTGGCTGAAATCGTTCAGACCAAGGATCTTGGCAGTGAAACCGAAAAGAAACTGGCTGATGCGATCAATGAGTTCAAAGCCGGTTTTAAAGCCTAGGATCGTTTAAGGAGTCTTAAATGGCATCACTCAGGGACATTCAGAATAAAATCGTCGGTGTAAAGAAGACCAAGCAGATTACGAAAGCGATGAACATGGTCGCTTCCGCTAAGCTGCGCGGTGCTCAGGGCCGCATCGAGCGCTTTCGTCCCTATGCTGATAAGTTCAATGACATTCTTATCGATCTGGCTTCCCGCGCCGACGCCAGCGCGCATCCCTTGCTTGAAAAGCGCGAGGTCATTCAGAACATCGGAATTGTACTGGTGACATCGGATAAAGGGCTGTGCGGCAGTTTCAACGCGAACTTGTGCAATACCGCCAACAGGTTGGCCAAGCAGAAGGAAGCAGAAGGCAAGACGGTCAAGTTTATCTGCATTGGAAAGAAAGGAAGAGACTTCATCCGCAAGACGAAATTCGAGATCACGACCGCTTACGCTGAAAACATGACACACTTTGATTTTCAGTTGGCAAGCGAAACAGGAAATCTCGTCATTGACGGATATCTCTCTGGACAATTTGACGAAGTGCATATTGTTTACGGAAAGTTCGTAAGCATCGCCAGGCAGGAAGCGACATCATCGCAGATTCTCCCCGCCGAAACGCCCGAAGTGCAGGCTCCGGCCGGTGCTTCGAGTGAATACATCTTCGAGCCGTCAGTGGAGGGCCTTTTGGCCGAACTGCTGCCTAGGTATGTGAAGGTTCAGATGTATCGCGGCCTGCTCGACACGTCGGCCAGTGAGCACGCAGCTCGCATGTCGGCCATGGATAACGCGACAAAGAACTGCGACGAAATGGTCGGCAGCCTGACTAAAGTCTACAACAAGGCGCGCCAGTCAAGTATCACCACCCAATTAATGGACATCGTAGGCGGTGCCGAGGCACTGAAAGGATAAGGGGGCATAACGCATGAGTGCTGTTAATACCGGTAAAATAGTGCAGGTCATTGGGCCTGTTGTTGACTTGGAGTTTGCCGAAGGCAACCTTCCAAGTATTTTGAACGCTGTTCTCATTACGAACCCGACCATTGATGCCGAAGAAGACAACCTGGTTGTTGAAGTCGCTCAGCATCTTGGCAACAGCGTTGTTCGCTGCATCGCCATGGACAACACTGACGGCCTGGTTCGCGGCCAGATCGGCAAGGACACGGGCAAACCTATTCAGGTACCCGTCGGCAAGGCCTCTCTGGGTCGCATTCTGAACGTCGTAGGTCGCCCTGTGGATGAAAAGGGTCCCATCTCCTCCGAGAAGATGTACCCCATCCATCGCCCAGCTCCCGGATTCACTGAACAGTCTACCAAGATTGAAGTGCTGGAGACCGGCGTCAAGGTTATTGATTTGCTCGTACCTTTCCCCAAGGGCGGAAAGATGGGCATGTTCGGTGGCGCAGGCGTTGGCAAGACCGTTATCCTCATGGAAATGATCAACAACATCGCCAAGAACCACGGTGGTATTTCCGTGTTCGCAGGTGTTGGCGAGCGTACACGTGAAGGTAACGACCTTTATCATGAAATGATCGAAGCCGGGGTTCTGGATAAAGCCTGCCTCGTCTACGGTCAGATGAACGAACCTCCGGGAGCCCGTTCACGCGTCGCGCTGACCGCTCTGGCTGCCGCGGAATACTTCCGTGACGAAGAAAACCAGGACGTGTTGCTCTTCGTAGACAACATCTTCCGTTTCACCCAGGCTGGCTCCGAAGTCTCCGCGCTTCTTGGCCGCATGCCTTCCGCGGTTGGTTACCAGCCGACGCTGGGTACCGACCTTGGCGAACTGCAGGAACGCATCACTTCCACCAAAACGGGTTCCATCACCTCGGTTCAGGCCGTTTACGTTCCTGCCGATGACTTGACCGACCCCGCTCCTGCTACAACCTTCTCGCATCTTGACGGAACCATCGTTCTGTCCCGTCAGATCGCGGAGCTTGGCATTTACCCTGCAGTGGACCCCCTTGACTCCACTTCGCGTATTCTGGATCCCAACGTCATCGGCATGGATCACTACATGACTGCCCGTGCCGTGCAGCGTCTGCTTCAGAAGTACAAGGATCTGCAGGATATCATCGCGATTCTGGGCATGGACGAACTGTCTGATGATGACAAGCTGTCCGTTTCCAGGGCGCGCAAGATTCAGCGATTCCTGTCACAGCCTTTCTTCGTTGCAGCCCAGTTCACCGGCAAGGAAGGCCGCTATGTGAAGCTCGAAGAGACCATCAAGAGCTTCAAGGAAATCATCGAGGGCAAGCACGATTCCATTCCGGAGTCCTGCTTCTACATGGTAGGCGGACTTGACGAGGCATTGGAAAACGCCAAGAAACAGTAATTCTTGCTCTGGGGTATTGATATGGCTAAAACAATTACGCTTGAAATAGTGACACCAGACAAGATGGTGCTCAAGGAAGAGGTCGATTATGTCGGCGCTCCCGGCATCAATGGCGAATTTGGTGTCCTGCCCAATCATATCCCGTTTCTCTCTGCACTTGGTATCGGGAGCCTTTACTACAAACTCAACGGCAAGAAATACTTTGTTTTTGTTGCCGGTGGTTTTGCTGAAGTCTCCCCTGCAAAGGTGACGGTTCTTGCCGAAGTAGCGGAAAGAGCTGAAGACATCGATCTGGAAAGAGCTCGCAGAGCTCAAGACAGAGCTGAGCAGCGCACCAAGCAGCAACAGGAGAAATTGGATCACGCAGCCGTACAGGCTGCATTGGCCAGAGCACTTTATCGCATGAAATGCCGACAGAGTGCTGTAAGTGAAGGCACTTGCCGCATGTAATGACCACAGATTCAGTGATTTAGAAGGCAGGCTCTCCGGAGCCTGCCTTTTTTTAGGAGTTTTGAATCTTGAGAATAATATAATATCCCGATATAAAAGATAAGATTTTTTGTCGTGATTGAAGATTAATGGACCTTCGCGCAGTATTTAACAGCTTTTTAAGGTCCGCAGGCTGAAAAACGAAGAGACTTCATTTTGCAGGGCGGATCTGAAATTATCTTTTTTGAGGAAAATCATGAAGCCGGAATTGGGATACGTCATCTTGGCTGCGGGCAAAGGCACGCGCATGCACTCTGATTCGCCGAAAGTTTTACACCAGGTTTTGGGTAAGCCCTTGCTAGCCTATGTTTACGACGCGTTGACGCATGTGCCTGCATCCCATGTCTGGACCGTGATCGGTTTTCAGGCTCAAAAGGTACAAGACTGCTTTGCAGGGCAGCAGGGGCAGTTTGTGCTCCAGGACGAGCAGCTTGGCACAGGTCATGCCGTCATGCTCGCCTGGCCGCACGTTGCCGCCAGTGGAATTTCCCATGTCTGTGTGCTGAACGGTGACACCCCGCATGTACCTACTGTCGCCATTTCTGATTTAGTCGACTTATGTGCGGCCCAAAACGCGGGCATGGGCATGCTGACGTTGCGTCTGGAAAATCCTTTTGGTTACGGAAGGGTCATCCGCAACGCAGAGAGCTGCGTAGAGCGGGTCGTCGAAGAAAAGGATTTCATTGCCGCGGATCATGGCGGTGAAGTGCACGAGGTCAATTCCGGGGTGTATGTGTTCGATGTGGTCCGCTGCGGGCCCCTGCTGGAGATGATGGACCGCAACAACGCCCAACAGGAATATTATCTGACACAGATGATCGCCCTCTGCGCTGCCGAAGGATTGCCTGTCGTTGGATTGCCTTTTGCCAGCTCGGATCTTTTGCGAGGCATCAATTCGCCACGAGAGCTGGTTCGGTTTGAAGACTCCCTCCGCCGGAAGATCGTGGACACTTTGCTGGATTCCGGTGTCATCCTGCGCAGCAGCGAGTCAATTTACATCGGGCCCGACGTGGTTGTCGCTCCCGGCGCCGAAATCATGGGGCCATGCGAAATATACGGTTGCTCGCGAATTGAGCGCGGTGCGTCCATATCATCGCATTGTTGGATCAAGGATTCTGTTCTTGGTCCTTGCCAAGTGAAATCCTTTTCTCATATTGAAGGATCTCACATCCGGGCTCGGGCTAGCGTTGGTCCGTATGGACGGATACGACCCGGGTCTGATATCGGGGAAGATGCACGAGTAGGCAACTTCGTAGAGGTCAAGAAATCCGTGCTGCATGCCGGTGCCAAAGCGGGCCATCTTTCCTACCTGGGTGATAGTGACATTGGTCCTGGAGTGAATATCGGGGCTGGAACCATCACCTGTAATTATGACGGGGCAAAAAAGCACCGTACTGAAATACATGAGAACGCCTTTATCGGCAGCAACACGGCACTGGTCGCTCCCGTGGTCGTGGGTGCGGGAGCTCTTGTCGCCGCCGGTTCAGTGGTTACTAAAAATGTTCCTGATGGTGCCCTGTGCGTGGCCAGGGCCAGACAGTTGAATTTGGATCGCAAGATAAAATCACCTCAATCCTAGGATAACTTATGGATATTCTTAATCAGTTGACAGAAAAGATAACGCTCCTTTTGGAGCGCCAGGAAGCATTGAAGCTCGAGAATGTGCAATTAAAGGAGTCTCTTGAGCAGGAACGCCAGACCAAAGAGGCCGTTCTGTCCAGGGTGGAAAATATCTTGAACAGCCTGCAAGAGGTTGATAGAAACTAACTAATGCCAGGATACAATTTGACAGTGCTCGGCCTCGATCTTTCCTTCGCGGCCGATGTCTCACCCGAGCGGATTCACAAAGCTGTTGACCTGGTTCATCAGCGCTACAAGGATCTCGAAGGGAGAGTCAGTCACATGAGCAAGGAGCGGCTTCTGACATACCTGGCGTTGAGTCTGGCCGACGATTATTTACATGATCAAGGGAAGATGTCGCAACTTGAAGGCACGTTGCAACAGCTTCTTTCGAAGATAGATAGTCCTGAAGAATAGTGAACAAGTACCCTGGAGGGTCAGTGATTGGTGATGCGTTTTTGAGCCAATAAAGCGTACTAAGGGTAGCTTACAACAGTCTTGTGTGCACGCTTCGGACAACCGGAGAAGCCTGATGGGCTGTAGCCAACCCCCTCTTAACTTAAGAGGTTCAAAATGATTCCCAACACTGCCTTCCGGGGCTTTTAGCTGGTTCGCCCCTTCCAAAGCCAGTCTCTTACACCCTCCTTGCCGATCGTAATTAAGCGCTCGCGCTGTTGTCTCGTCAGTCCGATTTAAGGACAGGGGCGACGTATCATGGCCGTTGCGCAGCCATCTTAAATATATTGTGCCAAGGAGTTTCCATGACCAGCCAAATAATAATCACCGCTTTTTTATGCATCGGGATTGGTGCGCTTGCGGGTTTTTTGTTCAAAAAATACATTACCGATCAGGAGATCGACGACGCACGCAAATTATCCGAGCGAATTCTGGATGAAGCCAAGAAGGACGCTCAGGCGCATAAAAAAGAGATCTTGCTCCAGACTCAGGACGAGGTTTTCGCCCTGAAGAAAGAAGTGGAACAGGACGCCAAGGACCGTGAGCGCGAGCTGAAAAAAAATGAAGCCAGGTTACAGGCCAAGGAAGAGCGTCTGGAAAAGAAGGTGGAGTCCCTGGCCTTGAAGGAAAGCGAACTGGTCAGCCTGGAGAAGAAGGTTGCCAAGCAGGAGCGCGCCGTCGAGGAGAAAGAGGAAGGTCTGCAGGATCTCATCGCGGAGCAGCAGACTCGGCTTGAAGAAATATCCGGCTTGACCGCCGAAGAGGCCCGCGCCAAGCTTATGCAGGAGATTGAAAGCAAGGCCCGTCACGAAGCGGCCAAGATGGTGCGCGTGATAGAGGTCGAGGCGCAGGAGACCGCTCACCGCAAGGCGCAGATGATCATTGCCAGCGCGGTTCAGCGTTACGCAGGCGATTATGTCTCCGAACATACGGTCAGCTCCGTGGAGTTGCCCAGCGAAGATATGAAGGGGCGCATTATCGGGCGCGAAGGCCGCAACATCCGGGCCATTGAAGCGGCCACGGGTGTGGATCTGATTATCGACGACACGCCGGAAACGGTCATTTTGTCCGCGTACAATCCTCTGCGCCGCGAGGTGGCAAAACGCTCACTGGAGAGATTGATCAGTGATGGCCGCATTCATCCCGCGCGTATCGAGGATATCGTCAAGAAGGTCGAAAAGGAGATGGATGTCCAGATCCGTGAAATCGGCGAGCAGGCCACTTTCGATCTCGGCGTGCACGGCATTCATCCTGAGATCGTAAGGCTGCTGGGGCAACTGCGTTTTCGCACGAGTTTCACCCAGAATGTTCTGCAGCATTCCCTTGAAGTGGCTTTTTTGTGCGGCATCATGGCTGCCGAGCTTGGACTGGACATCAAGAAGGCCAAGCGGGCCGGGCTGCTGCATGACTTGGGAAAAGCCGTGGATCACGAAGTTGAGGGCCCGCATGCGCTCATTGGCGCTGATCTGGCCAAGAAGTATAATGAATCCGCCGAAATCGTGCACGCCATCGCCGCGCACCATGAGGATATTCCGCCTAAGTCCGTCTACGCCGTGCTGGTTCAGGCCGCGGACAGCCTCTCCGGAGCCCGCCCCGGCGCGCGCAAGGAGCTTCTGGAGAGCTACGTGAAGCGCCTGGAGGAGCTCGAAGGGATTGCCACCGGATTTACCGGCGTCAGCAGAGCCTTTGCCATTCAGGCAGGCAGAGAAGTTCGTGTCATGGTGGACTGCGATGCGGTCAACGACGACCAGATTTACATGCTGAGCAAGGACATCGCCAAGCAGATCGAAGAGAAAATGACCTATCCGGGTCAAATTCGGGTTACGGTCATCCGCGAGAAGAGGGCAGTGGGCATTGCAAAGTAGTTCCCGAATGCGACTTCTTTTCCTTGGCGACATCGTAGGTAACAGTGGGCGGCAGATGGTGAAAGACCATCTGCCGCGTTTGCGTCGGGAATTGGAACTGGACGTGGTTCTGGCCAACGGCGAGAACGCTTCCGGTGGGCTTGGTCTCTCGGCCAAAAGCGCGCAGGAGTTGCACAGATGCGGCGTGGATGTCCTGACCACCGGCAACCATGTCTGGAAATTTCCTGATATTCGGCCGGCACTGCACAATGAGCCCTGGCTGCTGCGTCCGGCCAACTATCCTGCGTCAGCGCCGGGCCGTGGAGCCGGAGTTTACGAATTGGGCGAGAATCTGCCGCCGCTCATGGTCATCAATCTGCAAGGGCGGATTTTCATGGAAGCCATCGACTGTCCTTTTGCAATTGCCGAGAACTTGGTTGCGCAGGCTCCGCCGGAGGCTGTGGTCCTGGTCGACATGCACGCCGAGGCCACCTCGGAGAAGCGCGCCTTGGCCCACATGCTGCGCGGGCGTGTGCAGGCGGTGGTCGGCACGCATACCCATGTACAGACCAACGACGCCTGCATTTTCGACGGAATCACAGGCTATATTTCAGATTTGGGGATGTGCGGGCCGGAAGATTCCTGCCTGGGCATGGACAGCGACATAATTTTACGCAGATTCAGGACAGGACTGCCCCAGCGTTTTGATCTGGCCAAAGGGCCGTGCATGCTCAACGGGGCGCTTATGGAAGTGGTTGACGGTCAATGCCGCGAGATCACGGCATGGCAATACAGGGCATCTTAAAGAACAGGAACCGCCATGACAGATATGGAATTGGCTCGGCAGCTGGAGCAGATCCGGCGCGGGAGCGTTGAAATCATAGGTGAAGAGGAATTGGTCACCAAACTGCGCAGGGGCGTTCCGCTGCGGATCAAGGCCGGGTTTGATCCCACGGCCCCGGACCTGCATCTCGGGCATACGGTGCTGATCCAGAAGCTCAAGCATTTCCAGGAGCTGGGACATCAGGTCATTTTTCTGATCGGCGATTTCACAGGCATGATCGGTGATCCTTCCGGGAAGTCCGAAACGCGCAAGAAATTGACCCGCGAAGAGGTGCTCCGCAACGCCGAGACTTATAAGAAGCAGATTTTCAAGATATTGGATCAGGATCGTACCGAGATCGCTTTCAACTCCACCTGGATGGACAAATTTTCTGCGGCTGAATTCATTGAGCTCTGCTCCCGCTACACCGTGGCCCGCATGCTTGAGCGCGATGATTTTGAAAAGCGCTTCAAGGGCAACCAGCCTATCTCCATCCACGAATTTCTCTACCCGCTGGTACAGGGATACGATTCCGTGGCCCTCAAGGCGGATGTTGAGCTTGGTGGTACGGATCAGAAGTTCAATCTGCTCATGGGACGTCACCTGCAACGCGAACACGGTCAGGCATCGCAGATCGTGCTGACCATGCCCATTCTGGAGGGCCTCGACGGCGTCCAGAAAATGAGCAAGTCGCTGGGCAACTACATCGGCATAGATGAGGCTCCGGGCGATATGTTCGGCAAGCTGATGTCCATTTCCGATGAATTGATGTGGCGCTATTACGAGCTGCTTTCCGACAGTTCCCTGGACCGCATCGGTTCTCTGCGTGAGCAGGTTCAGTCCGGAGCCCTTCATCCCAAGGCCGCCAAAGAGGATCTGGCCCAGGAGATCACGACGCGCTTTCACGGAGTCGAGGCCGGTGCTGCTGCGCGCGAGGCTTTCAACGCCGTGTTCGCCAAGCAGGGCATCCCTGAGGATATCGAGGTTTTTTCCGTGCAGGCCGGAGCGCTGCTGGTCGATGTCCTGAGCGAGAGCGGCGTGTGCTCCTCCAAGGGTGATGCCCGGCGGATGTGCAAGCAAAACGCCGTGACCATTGACGGGCGCAAGGAAGAGGATGCGGCGTTTGCCTTCGCACCGGGAGAGTACGTGCTCAAGATCGGCAAGAAGCGATTCCTGAAGCTTGTGGCCGCTTAAGGGGGATTCGCTGATGCTTTCGATGTGGCGCAAAACCGTTCTCCTGGCGCGCATGGTCAAGATCGAACATTCGATCTTTGCCCTGCCGTTCGCCTACCTCGGGATGATCTGGGCTGCGGGCGGCTGGCCGGGCTGGAAGATATTTCTGACTCTGACCGTGGCCATGGTGGCCGTGCGTTCTTTTGCCATGGCGGTCAATCGCCTCGCGGATCTCCCCATCGATGCGAAAAATCCGCGTACCCAAACCAGGCCTCTGGTGACGGGCGAACTTGGAGTTTTTGAAACACTGGTTTTCATAGCAGTCAGTGCCCTCATCTTTGTCGGCGCTTGCTGGCAGCTCAATTCCCTGTGTCTGGCGCTTTCTCCATTGGCCCTGGTCTGGTCAGCGATGTACAGCTATACCAAGCGGTTCACCTCTCTGTGCCATTTTTTTCTGGGCACGGTACTGGGGCTGGCACCGCTCGCAGGATGGCTCGCCGTGTCGCCGGAGGTTGCGCTTGCTCCCGTTCTTCTGGGCCTGGGGGTGACTTTTTGGGTCGGTGGATTTGACATTCTTTACGCATGCCAGGACGTCCAGTTCGATCAGAGTGAGGGCCTGTATTCTCTGCCGGCAGGCAAAGGGGTGCCTGTCGCTCTGGCTCTTTCGACATTCAGCCATGTGGTCACGGCCCTCTTTTTTCTTCTGGCTGGCTGGGCTGCAGGAGCCGGGTTTGTCTACGCAGGGTTTTGCCTGGCCGTGGCGGCGATTCTGCTTTTCGAGCATCGGCTGATCTCTGCCGACGACCTGAGCAGGGTTAACCTTGCTTTTTTCACATTGAACGGATTTGTAGCGGTTTTCTTGTTTGCGGGCGCTGTCATCGACACGGCGCTCAGGTAAATACTATTCAGAGGGAGCATCTCATGCGCGAAGCCAACGTTTTTCCCACATACAGAGGGGAAATGGAATATGTCTGCCTCGGCTGCCAGGCCAGATACCCCATTGACGAACTGCATTACACCTGTCCCAGCTGCAAGGGTGTTTTTCTGCTGGAGGATAACCGTTTTCCGGAGTTGGAAAAAACATCGGGTCCTGCCTGGCGCGATATCTTCGACGTGCGGGCGGCGACAAAAAATCCGGCCCTGCGCGGCATTTTTCGTTTTTACGAGCTGATGGCACCTGTTGTGGCCGAGGAGCACATTGTCTATCTGGGTGAGGGCAACACCCCTGTGACCCGCTCCTCGTCCGCCCTCGAGCGTCTGGTGGGCCAATCCATGGCCTTCAAGAATGACGGCCAGAATCCGTCCGCGTCATTCAAGGATCGCGGTATGGCTTGCGCCTATTCGTACCTGCGCCATCTGGTCGCCAAGCACGGGTGGGACAATGTGCTGACCATCTGCGCCTCAACGGGAGACACTTCGGCCGCGGCGGCGCTCTATGCGGCGTATGTGGGTGAGCCGCTGACCTCGGTCGTGCTTTTGCCCCAAGGCAAGGTCACTGCGCAGCAATTGTCCCAGCCTCTGGGTAGCGGGGCGAAAGTACTCGAAATTCCGGGTGTTTTCGATGACTGCATGAAGGTGGTCGAATATCTGGCCGATCATTACCGGGTGGCATTGCTCAATTCCAAGAACGCCTGGCGCATACTCGGGCAGGAGAGCTACGCTTTTGAGGTGGCGCAGTGGTATGATTGGGATCTGCGCGGGAAGGTTATTTTCGTGCCCATCGGCAATGCCGGAAACATCACGGCCATCATGAGCGGCTTTCTGAAGCTGCTGCGGCTTGGGATCATCGAAGCCCTGCCGCGCATCATCGGCGTGCAGTCCGAACATGCCGACCCTGTATTCAGGTACTATGACCAGGACCGCGATCAGCGCAAGTTCGAGGCCGTGAAGGTGCGGCCGTCAGTGGCCCAGGCCGCGATGATCGGCAATCCCGTATCCTTTCCGAGGGTCGCTTTTCTGGCGGAGCAGTATCAGAAGTTGGGTGGAGCCGGATCATTCGCGGTGGTGCAGGTCAGCGAACAGCGCATCATTGAGTCCATGCTGCTGGCCAACAGGCACGGACATATCGCCTGCACCCAGGGCGGGGAATGCCTGGCCGGACTTTTCAAGGCCAAAGAGCTCGGGCTCATGGAAGAGGGCGAACTTGCGGTGCTCGACGCCACCGCCCATGCCCTGAAGTTCGCTGGATTCCAGGACATGTATTTCCATGACGGTTTTGGTCCCGAATTCGAAATCACGCCGGACAACAAGCTGGCCAACGTGCCGCGTCTGGTCATTGATCAGCAGGAGAAGGACAGCCTGTCCGAGGATGCGTTTACGGTTCAGGCCGCGCAAAATGTGGTCAGCATTCTAGGGCTGGATAAAAAATGACAGTGCTTGCCTGAAATGGTGAAAACGAAAAATGGCCGCGGTGCGCACCGCGGCCATTTTTCGTTTTATGGGATTTTCGAGTGCTCTAGGTGCCCGGTGGCAGACCGAGTAGAGCGATGCCGTTGGCATTGGCAAAATCGAGGGCCTGGCGCTGTTCGAAAAAGATGCACCCCCCGGCCTCAAAAGCCAGGCACGTCGCGCCGACCTCGGCCATGGATTGCAGCGTCCCCAGGCCAAAGGCGGGAAGGTCAAGCCTTTTGTCCTGGGTCGACTTGGGGCGTTTCACGACCACCGCGCCGGGCCCGCCAAGCTGACCTCCGCGCCGGATGGCTGCGTCGGTGCCTTCAATGGCCTCGACGGCAAGTACGATTTTCTCCCGTACGACCAGGCACTGACCGATGTCGAATTGCCCCAGGGATTGTGCCAGCGTCCATGCGAACTCTACATCTTCGCGTTCGTTTTGCGTTGGTTTTCTTTTTGTCAGGACCCCGTCGGGGGCCAGCAGGTCTGGCGAGTAGAGGTGTGGGGCCACGACCGTGAGGCCTTCGCGTTCAAGTTCGGTCGAGAGCGCGCGCAGCAAAACGTCATCCCCGCGAGCCTTGATGGAAAAAAGAAGCCGTGCCGCTCGCCAGTCGGGCCGAAGATCAAGGGCTTTTGGCTTGTTGATGGGCCCCGCCATGACCACGTGCGTGACCTGGTTTGCGGTAAAAAAATCGATAAGCCTGCCAAGTTGGCCAAGCTTCAGCCAGGAGAAATTATCGCAGTGGGTTGGAAAAGACGGATCGGTGTCGGAAACGAATCCGACACCGATGACGCGCTCGCCACGCTCTTTGGCCGTACTGGCCACGGTGATGGGAAATGAGCCGCCGCCCGCTATGATGCCAAGCGTTCTGGTCATGGCCTGTCTAGATGCGTTCAGGCGTGATGGTGCCCCGTTTGCTGCTACGTATGAAGTCGATCAGTTTCATGACCTGCTGGAAGTTGCCCAGCTCCGTTTCAACTTGCTGCATGACTTCATTGCGCTCCTGGTTGGAGCGCCAGATCAGCTTGTAGGCGGATTTCAGGGCATGTATTTCCTCCGAGGAAAAACCGTGCCTGCGCAATCCGATGAGATTGAGCCCGCGTAAGGTGGCGCGTTCGCCAACGGCCAGCATAAATGGCGGCACATCCTGGGCAACCCCGGTCTTTCCGCCGATGAATGCGAAGTCGCCGATGTTCACGAACTGGTGAACAGCCGAAAGACCTCCCACGACCACTTCATTCCCGACAGTCACATGCCCGGCCAGAGTCGCCGCGTTGGCCAGGACATTGTTGTCTCCGACCACGCAGTCGTGCGCGATATGGGAATAGGCCATCATCAGGTTGTCCGAGCCGACCTGGGTCACTCCTCCGCCACCTTCGGTGCCGCGGTGAATGGTCGAAAATTCACGGATCCTGTTGCGGTCTCCGATGACAAGCTTGCTCTTTTCCCCGCCGAATTTCAGGTCCTGCGGTTCGCCGCCGACGCAGGCCATCGAATGGACATGGTTTTTGGTGCCAAGGGTCGTGAAGCGTTTGATCTGGGCTCCGGCGTCGATGATTGTCTCATCGCCGATGTGAACGCAGTCTTCGATAATGGCGAAAGGGCCAACCGTGACTCCGGTGCCAAGGTACGCACCCGGATGAACCACGGCGGAAGGATGTATGTTTGTTTGCATCAGTCCTCCCTGGGAACAATGGAAGCGGTGAGAATGCCTTCGGCCACGACCTTGCCATCGACCATGGCCTTGCCGTTGGTCTTCCACATCATCATCTTGTGCCGCTCGTAGGTCACATGCAGGTGCAATTGGTCGCCCGGGAAAACGGGGCGGCGGAAGCGGACTTTTTCCATGCCGGTGAACAGAAATATCTTGCCGACAGTGTCCGCCGGGGGAAGGCTCTTAATGACCATGATTCCGCCTGTCTGGGCCAGGGCTTCAAGGATGAGCACTCCTGGCATGACAGGGTAGGACGGGAAATGGCCCTGGAAGAACGGTTCGTTGATGGAAACGCTCTTTATGGCGTGCACGGACTTCATGGGTTCGAAGGAGAGCACGCGGTCCACCATCAAAAATGGATAGCGGTGGGGGAGCAGGTCCAGAATATCCCGGCTGACGATTTCGCCCTGTTCTGGTTTGGTTATCATGTCATTACTCTTTGTTCGCAAGTTCTTCCCGGAGTGCGGCCAGTTCCTTTTCCAATCTGCCAAGCCGTCGCTTCATTTCCGGCAGCTTGGGCATGATGGCCGATGCCCGTAAAAAAGATCCATGGGGCATGACCGGGATGCCGCTCAAGTCCTGACCCGGCGGCACGTCCTTGCCTACGCCGGACTTGGCGCCGATTCGGCATCCGTCGCCCAGGTTCAGGTGACCGGCGACTCCGACCTGCCCGGCCAGAACCACTCCGTCACCCAGGGTGGTCGATCCCGCGATGCCGACTTGCGACACAATGATGCAGTTTCGCCCTACCCGTACATTATGGCCGAGCTGGACCAGATTATCGATCTTGGTGCCGTGCCCCACGCGGGTTTCACCTAAGGCGGCACGGTCTATGGTCGTATTGGCGCCGATTTCGACATCATCTTCGATCACGGTCCGTCCAATCTGGGGAAACTTTGTCATACCGGTGGCGGCCTGGGCAAAGCCGAATCCGTCACTCCCCAGAACTGTGCCGGCATGCAGGATGACACGTTTTCCGACCAGCGTGCCGGCCATGAGCGAACAGTTCGGGTAGATAATCGTATCCTCGCCGATGCTGCAGTCTTCGCCGATGTAGGAGCCGCTGAATATGCGAACTCCCGCGCCCACCTGCGCCCCTGGCCCGATGTAGACAAAAGGGGCAGCGGCGGCGCTTGGGTCGATGAGCGCATCTTCGTGCACAAAGGCCAGGGGGCTTATGCCTTCAAAAGAGCCCTGAGGCTTGGCGAAAAGCTGAACGCTGCGGGCAAAATCAAGATAGGGATGAGCGCTGATCAGACAGGGTTTGGAATTCAAAGCCTGATCAGCGCTGACAAGGATTGCACCGGCGCCGGTTGTTTCGAGCTGTGGCGCATACTTGGGATTGGCCAGAAAGGACAGCTCGGACGCTGAAGCCTCCGCCAGAGTGTTGACCCCGGTGATCTCAATGTCCTTGCCCTTCAAGGTCAAGCCCAAGCGGGATGCGATTTCGGAAAGAAGCATTGCCCGCTCTGTTATTTGCCGCGCATGGCTTTATTGAGTTCCGCCATGATGGCGTTTGTGAGGTCAGCGCTTTCTTGCCCGTAGATCACACCACTGGCCTGCTTGTCAAAAATAGCCGTGTATCCGTTTTTCTTTCCGTAACTCTCAATGACTTCCAGAAGCTTGTCGATGATGGGTTTGGAAAGGTTCTGTTCGGCCTGCTGCAGTTTGCGCTGGTAGCTCTGTCCCATGTCCTGAAAGTCACGCACTTTACGTTTGTATTGCGTTTCCTTGTCAAGCTTAGCTTCCTGGCTGAGCATCATGGACTGTTTCTGCAGCTCGTCCTTCAGCGTGTCCAGCCCCTTTTTCTGAGCATCAAGGTTGTCCTTCATGTCCTTGAATTGAGTCTTGAGCTGTTCCATGGCCTTGGCGCCGGGTTCGGACTTGGCGATGACCGTCTTCATATCTATGAAACCGATTTTGGTCTCGGCTCCTGCCGTGAGGGCCAGGCAAAGCACGAAAAAGATTGTCAGGATAAATGAACGCATGAAAAACTCCTCACCAATAGTGTGTAATTTGTCTTGTGGTTAAAAAAACTGTCCAACTGAAAATTCGAAACGACCTTTCTTATCGTCATCAACATTGACCGTGTCCAGGGGGTATCCGTATTCCAGTCGCAACGGGCCCAGGGGCGAGTACCAGCGCAAACCGGCGCCGACACTCTTGTACAGGTCGAAATCGATGGATTCGTCGTCGTCCCAGGTCTTGCCAGCGTCGAAGAAGACCAGACCCATGATGCCCATCTCCTTGTGTAGGGGAACGAGGTATTCCGCGTTGAAGAAGAAACTCTTGTTTCCGCCCTTTTCGTCGCCCTCGTCGTAGCCGTCCTGTCCTTCCACTTGGTCGTAGACGGGCGAGATGGTGCGCTCCTTGTATCCTCTGACCGAATTCATGCCTCCGAGATACAACCGCTCGAAAGGCGGGATGCGGTCGCTGCCGTTTTTCATCACGTATCCCGCCTGCGCGTGCAGGTGGATGATGGTTTCCAGGAAAACAGGATAGTAATGGTTTGTGTCGGCAATGTATTTGATGAAATCATCGTCGCCGCCAATCAGGCCACCCGCGTATTCCACGGAGAACTGGTGCGTGGTACCCTTGCTGGGGTTGATGCGTCTGTCCGTCGTGTCGCGTTTGATGGATGCGTACAGGGCGCTGGCCCAGTTTTGTCCTTCGATATCTTTAATGACCTTGTCCGCGTCGTCATCAATATCATCAATGGTGTAACGTTCCAGACGGTAGTTCCAGGACAGGTTGGTGTATTCCCCGAGCGGATAGCCAAAGAGAAGACGCCCGCCCATGGCCTGTTTGTCGTAATCCGAATACTCGTTCATTGTGTTGTAGAGACTTACGCCTACACCGAGATCTGTGTCATCGTAATGCGGGTTCCAGAATGTGGAGGTGTAGTCGGCTGACTTAGCGCTGATGGTGCCCGTGAATCCAAGCTGGTAGCCCATGCCGAAGAGGTTGCGCTCCATCACCTGTCCCGAGAAAAAGACCTGTGAATAGCTGGAGTAGCCCACACCGGCGGAGAACTGCCCCGTCGGTTTCTCCTTGACCTTGACCCGCAGGTCGAGAGCACTGGGATTGGACGTGGGTTCCGGGGTGACCTCGACGGTTTCGAAGAAATCGAGCTTGTTGAGGCGCGTATTCGATCTGCGCAGAAGGGATCCATCAAAGAGATCTCCGTCGACAAGTCGCATTTCGCGGCGGATGACGTTGTCCCTGGTCTTTGTGTTGCCCTCGATCAGGACGCGGTTGATGGAGATTTTGTTGCCCTTGGACATGATGTACGTGATGTCCAGCTGTTTTTCTTCTTCGTTGCGAGCCATGTTCACATCGGCTTCGGCGAAGGCGTAACCAAAGTTGGAGTAATGCTCCACGAGCTTCTGCATGTCGGAGCGCAGCACGGAGCGATCGAAAAATTCATTCTCCCTGGCCAGGTCGTCGATGGCGATGACGGAATCCAGGGTTTCGGGGGCAGCGATCATCTCCCCTTCGTACTTGACGGATGCCACCTTGTAACGTGCGCCCTCCTCGACCTGGAAGGTCACGGTGATACCGTCGTCCAAGTAGCTGACTTCGGGCTGGCCGACCTTGGCGTTCAAAAAGCCGCGATTGCCATAATAGGCTTCCAGGGCCGCTGCGTCACGGTCCAGGATTTCTTCGCGCAGCACCCCCGTCCCGGTTATCCAGGAAAGCATGCCGCGCTCGGTCAGGGCCAGTTCGTCCTTGAGATCCGAGGGGTCGAGTTGTTTGGCGCCTTGAATGACAATGTCCGTCACGTAGAGTTTTTTGCCTTCCTTCACGATGATGTTGAGTCGTGCGCGCTTGGCGTCGGCCTGAGTCAAGGTGTAGTCTATCTCTGCGTTATAGAAGCCGTCCTTGCGGTACAGCTCGCGTATCTTGCCCATGTCGTCCGCCAGAACCCGGGGGTTCAAGACTGCCCCGGTCTTGGTGGCGATGGCCGCCAGTAAGTCGTCGGCGTCAAGCTCCTGCGCCCCTTCGACGCTGATGGTCGAAATGAGCGGTTTTTCCTTGACGTTTATGACTAGGCGTTTGCCTTCGGCCGTGTCTTCCAGGGCGATGGCAATGTCGTCGAAATATCCAAGCTCATAGAGGCTTTTGAGTTCCGTGTTGACGGCTTTGGGATCGTATACGTCGCCGGGCTGAATCTTCAGCCGCATGAGCACCACGTCATCATCGAGGATTTCGTTTCCGCGCACATCTATTGATGCGATCCGGTCCGTTTGCTGCACACCGGTTTGGATCTTGGCCGCTGTTTCCTCAATGGCCGGCAGGATGTTGATCACGCCCTCTTTGACCACGAAAAAGGGAATCGGCTCACGGACGCCGAAGGCCTCCACAAGCCGAGTGTCGATGCTGATGCTCTCGCCGACCTGGCTGAAGCTGCCGTAGACGGCGTAGGCAGCTCCGGAGAGCAGCGCCATGTCCTTGGCAATTCCAAGATCAAGATATTCGACCTGCTGTTCTTGCAGCAGACGCATGGTTTCCTCTTGCGGGATCACTTCCAGGCCCAGGGCCGTCAGGCGATCCTGAAGCAACTTGGGCAGGCTCTCCTCCAGATAGGCCAGGTCCGGTGCCGCGTTCACGGCAAATGGCAACACAATGACCTTTTTCGTCGGTTCGGCGAAGCCGGGGTGGGCGCTGAAGAGACTAAAGAGAACAATCAGACACAGGAGGACATTACGTTTCATACAATTCTCCGGAACGCAGCTCCAATGTGCGATGCATGCATTGGGCAAGTTCAGCATTGTGGGTAACGACGACCAGGGTGACGCCCTGATCCTTGTTCAGATGCAATAAAAGATCGTTGACTTCCCGACCTGTCCGTTCATCAAGGTTTCCGGTAGGTTCGTCGGCAAGCACAACGGCGGGTTCAAGCAGAATGGCCCGGGCAATGGCCGCCCGTTGTCTCTCTCCCCCGGACAGGGTGGTTACCCTGTGATGGCGTCGATGCGCAAGCCCCACCCGCGACAAAGCCGCGTCGGCCTTTTCCAGGGCCAGCGCTCTGGCCACGCCGCCGATGATGCCCGGCATGGCCACGTTTTCTAGCGTCGAGAATTCTGGAAGCAGATGGTGAAACTGGAAAACAAAGCCCATGTTCTTGTTGCGAATGCGGGCCCGCTCTTTCCAGCCAAGAGTCGAAATGTCGGCTCCGTTGAACAGGATGGACCCGCTTGAAGGCACGTCCAGGGTGCCCATAAGCTGCAACAGGGTGCTCTTGCCCGATCCCGAAGCCCCGACGATGGCCAGGGAATCTCCTCCGAGCACGGTCAGGTCAACGCCGGAAAGAACGGTGATGGTTTCCTCGCCCTGTTCGTAGGCCTTACCGACGCCTTGCAGGCGATAGACTTCACTCATAGCGCAGCGCCTCGGTGGGGTGCATTTTCGCGGCTTGACTGGCCGGGTACAACGTGGCCAGGAAGCACAGCGCCATGGCCGAGATGGCGATGAGGGACATATCAAGAAGTTCTATTTTCACCGGCAGATGGTCCAGATAATAGACATCGGCCGGAAGCTTTATGAATTGGTATTTTTCGAGCAGGGAGCAGATCGCAAGTCCCAATCCAAATCCGATACTCGTGCCCACGGCCCCGATAAGCGAGCCCTGCAAAATGAAAATGTTCCGGATCTGGGGAGGCGTTGCGCCAAGTGCCATAAGCACGGCGATGTCCTTGGTTTTTTCCATGACCATCATGACCAGGGTGGTGATGATGGAAAAGGACCCCACCAGCACGATCATGATCAAGATGACTGCCATGGCCGTCTTTTCGAGCTTCAGCGCCGCAAAGAGGTTCTGGTTCATCTCTATCCAGTTGCGCGAGTACAAGGGGAAGCCGCCCAGAGCCCGAACCAGCGCGTCACCGATCTTTTGTACGCCGTCTATGTCCGCGACCCTGTATTCGATCCCGGTCACGAAATCACCTTCAAACCCCAGGATTTTCTGAGCCTCGGGGATGGATACGAAGGCCAGAGACGAGTCGTACTCGAACATGCCTGAACTGAATATGCCGACCACGTTGAAGAAAACGATCTTCGGAGAAAATCCGGCGGCTGATTTCTTTCCGCTTGGCGCGAGCAGGCTGAGTCTGCTGCCGAGGGTCAGGCCCAGCCTGGATGCCAGTTCCTTGCCGATGACGATGCCCGGGGTGTCGCCGTTGCCAGCAAGGTCTGCGAGACTGCCGCTGATCAGGTCCTTTTCGACGGACAAAACCGTGCCTGCGCTTTGCGGGCTGACGCCGCGCAGCACGACGCCTTTGACCCCGGAAGGGGTCGAGAGCATGACTTCGTAATAGATGAATGGCGTGGCGGCGACGACGCCGTCGACCTGCAGGCTTTTCTGCACCAGTTGGTCGTAGCCCCCGATGGTCTGTTTGACCGAGCCGAGAATGAGGTGGGAGTTTATGCCCAGAATCTTGTCACGCAGGTTCTCACTGAATCCGTTCATGACCCCAAGGACCACAATGAGAGATGCCACGCCAATGGCCACGCCAAGCACAGAGATGAGCGAGATGACGGAAATGAAGGCCTGCTTGCGCCGGGCCAGAAGATATCGCAGGGAAACGAACAATTCAAAGTGCATGGGTTCTCGCTCTGAAAGATCGGAGCCGCCCGAGCCTTGGCTCGGGCGGGCCTAGCTGGTGATTTCGGGCCGCAGCAGCGGGAAGAGAATGACTTCCCGGATGGACGGGGAATCCGTGAGCAGCATGACCAACCGATCAATGCCGATGCCCTGTCCGGCCGCCGGAGGCATGCCGTATTCCAGGGCACGGATATAGTCTTCGTCCATGGCGTGGGCTTCGTCGTCACCGGCGGCCTTTTCCCGAACCTGTTCCTCGAAGCGATCCTTCTGGTCATATGGATCGTTCAGTTCGGAAAAGGCATTGGCCATTTCTTGCCCGCAGATGAACAGTTCGAATCGATCCGTGATATCGGGATTTGCATCGTTCTTGCGGGACAGGGGTGATATGTCTGTCGGATAGTGGTAAATGAAGTGTGGCTGGATCAGCTTGGGCTCGACCAGATTGTCGAAGAGCTTGGCCTGCAACTTTCCAAGTTTCTCCTTGGGGTGCACGGTCTCGCCCAGTTTCTGGGCCAGGTCTTTGCACTTGCCGTAATCGCGGTAAATTTCCGGGGATACGCCGCCGATTATTTCCAGGGATTCGTGGAAAGGCATGCGCACCCAGCCGTCCTGAAGGTCAATGACATTGCCTTGATATTCCACCAAATGCGTCCCGCAGACGGACTTGGCCAGATCGCAAAGGAGTTCCTGGGTCAGGTCCATGAGGTCGACGAAGGTTGCATACGCCCAATAGAATTCGATCATGGTGAATTCGGGGTTATGGCGGGTGTCGATACCCTCGTTGCGGAAATTACGGTTGATCTCATAGACCCGGTCAAATCCGCCCACAAGCAAGCGCTTGAGGTAAAGCTCGGGAGCGATGCGCAGAAAAAGGTCCATGTCGAGCGCGTTGTGGTGCGTGCGGAAGGGCTTGGCTGTGGCGCCGCCGGCGATGGGCTGCATCATCGGCGTCTCTACTTCCAGGAATCCGCGCTCGTTCAGGAAATTGCGGATGAACTGCACGATGGCCGTGCGCTTGCGGAAAATGTCACGGGCCCGGTCGTTGACCAGCAGATCCACGTAGCGTTGGCGATACCGCGTCTCGACATCTTTCAAGCCGTGGAATTTTTCCGGCAGCGGACGCATGGACTTGGACAAGAGGCGCACCGCAGAGGATTTTATGGTCAATTCTCCGGTCTTGGTGCGAAAAAGGGCGCCGGTGACACCGACGATGTCGCCGATCTCGAATTTTTTGAACACGCCATATTGTTCAACTCCAAGATCGTCGCGCTGGGCGTAAACCTGAATTTTGCCGCTGGTGTCCTGAATATGGAAGAATGTCGCCTTGCCAAAGGAGCGATGGGCCATGATCCGGCCGCACAGAGCAAAGGTCAGGCTTTCCTGGGTGAGGACGTTCTCGTCCTTTTCTCCATGTGCCTCAAGAACGTCGCCTATTTCTGCAGAGCGGCGAAAATCATTGGGATATAAAGGGATGCCCGCATCAAGCAGAAACTGCGCCTTTTCCTTGCGGTGGCGAAGCAGTTGCTTTTCACTGGGGGCATTGGTCTGGTCTTTTGTCAAGGAAAGTCTCCGTATCGGGAATAAAGGCATCAAACAAACTAATTCGGGTATTGGAAATTGGACCTGTCGTCAAGAAAAGTCAATGCCCGGGAGATGGCGCTAGATCAGGAAATCCGCCGATTTGGAGTCTGCCTGCCAAGCTTGCCCCGTTCTTGAAGACCTTATCCGCAGGCAGGCCAGTCCTCTTCAAAAGTCGGGTCAAGGCTTTTTGCTGTGCATCCGGGGCGAAGAGGGGGTAATCGCTGCCGAAAAGAATGCGCTCGGGGTCATGCCGCTTCAGGATTGCCTCAAATGCCGAATCCGGAATGACTCCCGGACAGCACGACGTATCCATATATAAATTACGACCGGCGAGGTGGGCGAGGGTCTCTTCCCAAAGATAAAGTCCGCCCAGATGAGCGGCGATGACCGTAAGCTCTGGGAAACGTTTCAAGATCATGGCCAAGTCGTGCGGACGGGACAGGGTCGCGCCTGCCTCCCTGACCGGACCCATGTGGATCAGGACTGAAAATCGCCCTTGCGCAGCTTCCCAGACACAATTCCAACGAGGAGAGTCCAGCGCGATGCCGGTGAGGTCGGGGTGAATTTTGAGCCCCCGGACGCCGTTTTGTTCCAGGCGGCCCAGTTCGGATTCCCAGGCCGGGTGATCCGGGTGAACCGTGCCAAGGGGGATAAGCCTGGGGTGTGCGCGACGCAAGGAGAGCATCCAGGAGTTGGCCGGAATCATCTGGTCCGGGCGCAGGGCGGCGGTAAAACACAGCGCATGGGACAGGCCGGCACGGTCCAGGTGCTGGAGGAGATCTTCGGCCGTGCCGTCTCCGGCCGGCCTCAGCCCAAGGTCTCGACCAATGGCCGTTGTAAGTTTGGGCGCTATTTTCGGCGGGAAAACATGGGTATGGCAGTCAATCATGCGTCTCTAGCCGAACAGGGCCGAGAGCCAGTCCGGCACGCGGACAGGCTTGCCCTGGGCGTTGACCACCGCGTGCTGGGTTGAACCCCGGGTCAGGACCGCGCTCTGATCCGCATTGGTGATTTCATAGACAAAGCTGAGACTGGCTCGCGACTGACCGGCCAGACCGGTGCGAATGTGGATGATCTCGTCGTAGCGGGCGGGAGCAAGATAGCGGCATGTGGCTTCACGCACCGGCAGGAAGATGCCGCGCTTTTCCACGGTTGCATAGCTAAAGCCCAGGCCGCGGATCAGTTCACTGCGGCCACGTTCGAAGAGGTGCAGATAGTTCGCATAATAGACCACGCCCATGGCGTCGGTTTCTCCGTAGGATACACGGTGGGTGAGCCAGCATGAGGGTTGTGGAAAATCGGCCTTCATGCGTCCGGCCCGAGGCAGAAGGTCAGCAGCTCGCGGCCGTCATTTAAAAAAAGGCCTGTGCCTTGCGCCGTGTCCTCATTGAAGACGCCAGGTCCGTCGGTCCGCGGTGCCTGTGTCCTGTAGACTAGGAAGGGCACGGCATCCTCAGTATGCGTCCGGCGCACCACGGGCGTGAAATGGTCGCAGGTGACCACAATGGTCGCGTCCTCGTGGGCAAGGGCCGCCAGAACCGGAGCCACGATGCGCTGGTCGAAAAGCTCGATGGCGCGTTTTTTCAGTACTGCGTCGCCCATGTGTCCACACTCGTCCGGAGCCTCGACGTGCACATAAACGAACTCGCCGCGCTGGAGAAAATCCAGCGCCGCTTCAACCTTGCCTTCGTAATTGGTGTCGATGAGGCCGTTTGCGCCCTCGACCTCCAGGACTTCCATGCCTGCGGCCCGGCCCAAGCCTTTGACCAGATCCACGGCCGAGACCACCGCCCCCCGCAGGCCGAAGCGCTCGGCAAAAGCGGGCAGTGCCAGCGGCCGTCCCTGCCCCCATGGCCAGACCGCTGTGGCCTGGGAGGTCGTTTCGGCGCGCAGGTATTCATGAGCCATCCGCAGAAATGCGAGCATTTCCGGAAAGGAGGCATAGGCCGTAAGGTCCTGTGTGATGTTCTGGTCCAGAATGTCGTGGGGCGGACGGATGGCGAGTTTTGTCGCGTCTGTCAGCGCCCCGCCTCGCTGCACCAGGAGGTGGCGGTACTGGATGCCCTGGACGGCCTGGAAGGGGCTGCCCCCGGCCATATCGGCCAGCCGGGCAATCAGAGGGGCGGCCGCGGAGGTGCTGATATGCCCGGCGGAATAGTCCAGCATCACGCCCGCGTCCGTGAATTCGGTCAGGCGGACCAGATTCATGCGCCAGACCAGATCGTCCTGGTCCAGGGTCAGTCCCTGGGCCGCAGCCTCGATGGGTCCGCGTCCGGTGTGATGAGCCCGCGGATCGTAACCCAGCAGGCTCATGTTGGCCACGTCGGAGCCCGGAGGCATGCCGTGGGGGACTGTCCGGCACAGGCCGCAGCGGGATTTGGGTGCCAGCAGGTCAAGAGTCGGAGTGCTCGCGGCATGCAGGGAGGTGCGGCCTCCCAGAATATCAAGGGGCCATCCGGCCATGCCGTCGGCCACCAGAAAAACGGTTTTTGACATCAGATGATCCTGTAGTGCACCGGCGGGTCGAGCACGAAGCTGAATTTCTTGATGGTGTCCAGGGCGGCGGTCACATTTTGCATCTGCGCGGAATGACTGATGAAAACAATGGGGACGCCGTCGTTGGGCGCGTACTGGCGCTGCACGACCTGGGCGATGCTGATGTTGTACTCGCCCATGACCCCCGCGATGGAGGCCATGACGCCAGGCCGGTCGACCACGGTGAATCGGAAATAATGGCGGAACACGGTCAGTTCGGGTGCCAGAATCTGTGCCAGGGGCAGCCTTGATTCCAGGAAGCCCGTGTTGTTGGGCACACAGTTGGTGCGGGCCAGGGCCAGGATATCGGCCAGCACGGCGCTGCCGGTGGGCAGGTCGCCTGCGCCCTGTCCATAGAGCATGACCGGACCCACGGCGTTGCCTTCGAGCAGGATGGAATTGAACGGGCCATCGACCTTGGCCAGGATGTGATCCTGGCGCAGCAGGGCTGGATAGACCCCTGCGTGGAGCATGCCGGACTTGTCACGGACCTGGGCCAGGAGCTTCAGGCGGTAGCCGAACTCCTTGGCCAGGATGATGTCGAACTGCTCGACCTTGGAGATGCCTTCCACCGTGAGCTTGCTTAAGGGGAAGTCGAGTCCGTAGGCCAGCCGGATCAGGATGACCAGTTTGTGGGCTGCGTCCATGCCTTCGATGTCCAGGGTCGGATCGGACTCAGCGTAGCCCTTGGCCTGTGCTTTGGCCAGGACCGTGGCGAAATCCTCTCCCTTTTCGGACATTTCGGACATGATGAAGTTGGCAGTGCCGTTCAGAATGCCGGTCAGGGCCTTGATGCGGTTTCCGGCCAGGCTTTCTTTCAGCGTCTGGATGATGGGAATGCCACCGGCGACGCTGGCCTCGTAGTAGAGACCAAGGCCTTTGCTGGCCGCGAGCTCGAAAAGCTCCGGGCCGTGCTGAGCCAGGAGCGCCTTGTTGGCCGTGACCACGGATTTGCCGCTATTCAATGCGCGGGTGATCAGGGTGCGTGGAAATTCGATGCCTCCGGCCAGCTCGACGATGATGTCGATCTCGGGATCGTTAATCAGATCGTCCATGCTGGTGGTGAAGGTCGTACCCGGTGCTGGGATGACATTTCTGGGTTTGGCCAGGTCACGGACCATAATGGTCTTGACGATCAGGGTTTTGCCCAGTCTGCGCACGATCCAGTCGTTGTTTTCCTGGATGATCTTGATGAGCCCGGAACCTACGGTGCCAAGGCCGGCCAAGCCGAGATGGATGACGGAGTCTTTCAAGTATTCCTCCACGCCGAAGCATTGAGAAAAAGATTATAGAGCCAAAAAAAATCTATTTGCCGCATCCTGCACGCGCTGTCAAAATGACAAAGGGCGCTAAAGCTAGGTCATTTTTTGTTGACGCCTCATGTGCTTTTGGATAACTAGCCACTTCTTCAACGGACGGAGAGGTGGCCGAGCTAGGCTGAAGGCGCTCGCCTGCTAAGCGAGTATAGGGGCTTAAACCTCTATCGAGGGTTCAAATCCCTCCCTCTCCGCCATCCCCTGGAGGGTTGGCAGAGCTGGTTGATTGCACCGGTCTTGAAAACCGGCATGCCTTTGCGGGCATCTGGGGTTCTTACCTATACCAGTTTTTTGTCGCACTCACACTTGGTTTGATTTTCAGGCAGCAAAGTTTCTTCCAGTCATTTACGAATGCGTTGATAATATGGGTCGATTAACCTATTGTCCTCCAAGAAGAATTCTTCTTGGAGGACTTTTTTTGGGCCACATATAAGAAGAACAAACTCCCGCCTGAATCTTGTGACGGCGTACATGTAAATTTTTGTCGAGATGTCGACTGTCCGAATTTTGAAATTCCCCGCCTACCCGATCGAACTGCTCAATATATTAAGGATATATCATAACTACTGCTTACTAGGCGGCGACAAGCTGACTCCAGCAGTTAAATCGGGTCTTTCAGAAAGCGTTGTGCAACTAGATGACATTTTGCACTGTGCGTAAAAAATATTTTATAATCGTAAATAAATGATTAATTATGATTATTACATAGCGTTAATTTTTTTATATTATTTTATATCTGCTAATTACATCGATTTACATTTTTCCAATGTTTTTAAAAAAATATAAAAATCGCCATAGTCTATTATCACTAGACGCATTATGGCGATTTTTATTAATTTAATTCTAGGATTCTCGTAACCGTTGCGCAGCCTCAACCATGCAACGCAGAGCGGCCAGAGTTTCCTGCCATGCCCTTGTCTTCAAACCGCAGTCGGGATTGACCCACAACCGTTCAGAGGGAATTCGTAGGGCGGCTTTGCGCATCAGCTCGACCATGGACTCCACGCTTGGTACGTTGGGCGAATGGATGTCATACACGCCGGGTCCGATTCCGTTCGGATAGTTAAAACTGTCGAAGACATCGAGTAACTCCATGTCGGACCGCGAGGTCTCAATTGTGATGACATCAGCGTCCATGTCCGCAATGGCTGTAATGATATCGTTGAACTCAGAGTAGCACATGTGTGTGTGGATTTGCGTCTCGTTAGCTACGCCGCCAACGCTGATGCGGAACGATTCTACAGCCCAGTCAAGGTAGTCCTGCCATTGCGATTTTCGTAGAGGGAGGCCTTCGCGTAGAGCCGCCTCGTCAATCTGGATTATGCGAATCCCGGATTTTTCCAAATCCAGTACCTCTTCACGAATGGCCAGCGCGATTTGCTTACAGGACACGGAGCGCGGCTGATCATCGCGTACGAAGGACCAGTTCAGCATAGTCACCGGCCCGGTGAGCATGCCCTTCATGGGTTTATCGGTCAGAGACTGAGCGTAGGTGATCCACTCTACGGTCATGGCTTTTGGACGACGGATGTCGCCGAACAAAATGGGCGGCTTCACGCACCTGGAACCATAGGACTGCACCCATCCGAACTGGCTGAAGACATACCCTTCTAGTTGTTCGCCGAAGTACTCGACCATGTCGTTACGCTCCGGTTCCCCATGCACCAGTACGTCCAGGCCCAAGTGTTCCTGTTCGAGCACACATTTTGCGATCTCTGCGCGAATGGCCTTCTTGTAGGCAGCGTCATCAATTTTTCCAGCCTTGAACTGACCACGGATCTGACGGATTTCCGCTGTTTGCGGGAAAGAGCCAATGGTCGTGGTCGGAAAATTCGGCAGATTAAAAAGTGGGGCCTGCTTGGCGGCCCGGTCAGCATAAGAACTGCCACGTTGACCCAGATGTGGAGTAATGGAGGCAATCGCTGCCTTGACCTTAGGATTGTTGACACGTGGAGAATTACGACGAGCGACGATGGCGGCACGGTTTGCTTCCAGCTCCGCCTGTACCACGTCGCGCCCTGAATTCAAGGCGGCGGCGAGTATACACAGTTCCTCTAGTTTCTGCCTGGCAAAGGCCAGCCAAGATTTAATTTCATCATCGATTTTCTGCTCTGCGGCGAGATCCACAGGGACGTGTAGCAAGGAGCATGACGGAGCGATCCACAATCGCTCACCAAGGTTACTGGCAATAGGTTCCAGCCAGTCGAGCACAGCGTTCAAGTCGGTCTTCCAGATATTTCGCCCGTTCACGACACCCAGCGAAACGACGCGATCATCTGGGATCTTGCCAATCAAAGCCTCGACTTCCTGACGCGCATTGATTGCATCAATATGAATGCCCTGTACCGGCAGATCTGCAACTAAAGCGAGGTTGTCTTGCAAGTCCCCGAAGTATGTGGCCAGCAGCACATTGATATTGACTGAATTCAAGAAGCCGTAGGCTTTGGCGAAGGCTTGCCTCCATTCGCTTTCAAGTTCGGTAACAAGAATGGGTTCGTCAATCTGCACCCATGCCACGCCCTGCGCGGCCAGCGTGTTCAGGAGTTGGGTGTAGATTGGCAGCAGATTATGCAACAAATCGAGCTTGTTGGAGCCGTCCTTTACTTTGCCAAGGGCCAGATAGGTAAGAGGGCCGATGATTACCGGTTTGGCCTTGACGCCTAACGATTCCGCCTCGGCCAGTTGCTCCAGTAGCCGCGAGGAATCCAGCCGGAAGCGTGTATCTTCGGTGAATTCGGGGACGATGTAATGGTAATTGGTGTCAAACCACTTGGTCATTTCCCCGGCGACGATACATTCGTGGCAATGCGCCTGTTCGTCGACTGCCGGAGCGGAACGGCCTCGGGCAATGCGAAAGGATTGATCCAGAGCATGTCCCTGAAGACTTCGAACCCGCTCGGGCAGATTGCCAAGCGTGAAGCTCATGTCTAGAACTTGGTCGTAAAAGGTAAAGTCTCCTACCGGAACATAGTCCAGCCCAGCTTGCTCCTGCCAGTGGCGTTTGCGTAGCTCCCGCCCTGTGGCTTTCAACTCGTCGAGGGGCGACAGGCCTTTCCAGTAGGCCTCCAGGGCGAACTTCAGTTCCCGTTTGGCTCCAATGCGTGGAAATCCAAGATTATGAATGAATGTCATGCCTTCTCCGTTGTGGCTGCGTTACAAAATCATGAGAATGAAGTTTGCAGATAGCGCGCTGTGGCCATGACTAAAAATGATATTATTTTCTAATTACATGAATGTTACTCATATATAAGGATTGCAAAAATGGCTGAAATTGAACGAATTCATCTAGAAATTATCGACGCTGTTGATCATTGCGGCTCGTTGACCGCAGCGGCAAAAAAACTCCATCTGACCCAGTCCGCCTTGAGTCACAGTATCCGTAAATTTGAGGAGCGGTTGGGAGTTGCTGTTTGGAGTCGCGAAAATCGCGGCCTGCGCCTGACGCAGGCAGGGGAATATCTCCTTGCCGTGGCCAGACGACTGACACCGCAATTTGTTCAAGCCGAAGAACGGCTCAGACAGTTTGCCCAGGGTGAGCGGGGTCTGTTACGTATTGGAATCGAATGCCACCCGTGCTGTCAGTGGCTGCTCAAGATTGCTTCATTGTACCTAGACGCCTGGCCTCTAGTTGATCTGGATGTGAAGCAGAAGTTTCAGTTTGGAGGTATCGGTGCTTTGTTTGGCTATGAAATCGATGTCCTGGTCACGCCAGATCCGTTGTTCAAAACCGGTCTGCACTTCGCCCCTGTGTTTGATTATGAGCAGGTTCTAGTCGTCAATTCACGACACCCGCTCTGCAAGCAGAAGTATGTTCGTCCAGAACACCTCGCAGAAGAGACACTCATCACCTATCCGATTAGCACGGATCGGCTCGATGTTTTTTCCAGATTTCTCACACCGTCAGGCATTACTCCGAAGAGACATAAACTGATCGAAACCACAGAAATAATGCTACAAATGGTTGCTAGTGGAAGAGGTGTGGCGGCTTTGCCTCGCTGGTTGGTCGAAGAGAGTGCCGATAGGTTTGATGTCATTTATCTGCGCATGGGAAAGGATGGTATAGCCAAACAAATATTTTTGGGTATTCGCGAGGTGGATCTAGAGATTGATTATGTAAGGGCGTTTATGGAATTGGCTGATGCGTGCCGATGTGAATGAAGGGGTGTTTAGGAAAGATTTATTTATGTTAGGCTACTCTATATTATCTTTGTATTTTTTCTATACTATTATTATAATTTAATTTAAAAAAAACTTGCCGGAATTTTTCCGGCACAAGGTCGCCGCAATTTTTGTCTCAACAGCTGAAATGGTTGGGGAAATCCAAATTGGATGTCCCCAACTTCAACACATTCGTAAATGGCTATAAGTTTCTTTGCTGCCTTTTTTTTTGGTCGTGCGCTCGACACGGAAAGCGATAGCCGGATGGTAAGGGCGTATACAGTGCGGTGAGGTCTGAATGAAGAATCAAGCAACCCGCGCAGTCGAAAAAACCTTGTGGCCACTGCCTCCCCTTTCCCAGTTAAGAGAGGTCGCCTTCTGCCTTGAGGTTGCCGTCTATCGCGCAGTTTGAGAGACGGTCGATTGTATCTCGTCAGGTTCGACCAGGAGTTTATCGAGTTCCGGGGTAAAGCTTCGCGTTGAGAGCAGAATTTGTTACCGTTCACTTTTTTCAAATTAATCTAAAAAAAGCCTTGTCCGACAAATTAACGCTGTCCTTATGAGCACACTAGGAGGTGCTTATGAGTACAGTATTGATCGGTTCCATTCCAGACCGAATACGAGAAAAGGCAGAGCGACTAGTCGTTGGTTCGCATCCCCTCCAGGGGCTTGGTTGGAAAAAACTCAAACGAGTTAGGGGTGTGAATCGGCATGCAATAATGACCCACCTCTCGCGGTAATCGGCATCGAAAATTGACCGTCTCCGGCAAGCCCTTCAAGGTCGTTCGACTGAACGCCATGGAGGGAAACGAGGAGATGCTG
>Ga0180007_10000440_pt1 | contig 71068 bp, 61 predicted proteins | sample MM_PC_MetaG_FD_121122 | JGI IMG/M metagenome (GOLD analysis project Ga0180007, IMG submission 121122) | Groundwater microbial communities from the Aspo Hard Rock Laboratory (HRL) deep subsurface site, Sweden - MM_PC_MetaG | ecosystem: Environmental > Aquatic > Deep subsurface > Groundwater... | reverse complement strand
CGGAGTAGATGTTAACGCTCGTGCTGACGGCGGAAAGATGGCAATACACCTTGCCAGGTCGCCTGAAATAGTAGAAGCGCTGGCAAAAGCCGGGGCTGATCTTGAAGCCAGAGATAACTACGAAAATACAGCGATAATGCTTGCCGAGTCGCCTGAAATAATCGAAGCGCTGGCAAAAGCCGGGGCAGACGTTAATGCCCGCGATAATTATGGCCATACGGCGCTGATGGATACCGATTCTCCTGAAATAATAGAAGCGCTGGCAAAAGCCGGGGCAGACGTTAATGCCCGCGATAATTATGGCCATACGGCGCTGATGTATACCGATTCTCCTGAAAAAATAGAAGCGCTGGTAAAAGTCGGGGCAGATGTTAACGCCCTTAGTAACGCTGGCTCTACAGCACTTATGGATGCCGATTCTCCTGAAATAGTAGAAGCGCTGATAAAAGCCGGGACTGATGTTAACGCCAGAAATGACAATGGCGATACGGCATTAATGCGTACCGATTCTCCTGAAAAAATAGAAGCGCTGGTAAAAGCTGGAGCAGATGTTAATACCCGCGATAACTATGGCTATACGGCATTAATGCGTGCCAAGTCGCCTGAAATAGTAGAGGCTCTTGTAAGAGCCGGTGCAGATGTTGATGCCAGAGATGACTACGAAAATACAGCGCTGATGTGTGCCAAGTCACCTGAAATAGTAGAGCCTCTTGTAAAAGCTGGGGCAGATATTAATGCCCACGATAACTATGGCTATACGGCATTAATGCGTGCCGATTCTCCTGAAATAATCGAAGCGCTGGTAAAAGCCGGGGCAGATGTTAACGCCAGTAAAGACGATGGCTCTACAGCACTTATGAATGCCGATTTTCCTGAAAGAGTAGAGGCTCTGGTAAAAGCCGGGGCAGAAGTTAACGCCTGCGATATCAATGGCAATACGGCATTGATGAATTTGGTAAAGCATGGAAATCCTGCAACATTATCAGCCCTTCTTATTGCAGGAGCGGATCCAAAGCTAAAAAATAACTCTGGCATGACAGCTTTCGACATAGCCAAAGAAAACAGGCTAGTGCGTCCTGAGATCTATCGGCAACTTAGGCGAGTGCAGTATGCCTGGCTCTTACGTATTTTAGGTCTTTAATGCAAAATTGAGCGACCCATTTATAATATGATTTGAAAAAAACTTTCCGAAAGCTGTAGTAATTGATTATTGATGCAGGAAATATATGTCTGGATTTCTCAATCACTTCCGAAGTGACATCTATTGATTGAGACATCTTGGAATACTGCGAAGGAAGTCTGTCTTATATGTTTTTCATAATGAAACTATTATTAGCAATATTCATATTTTTAGCGATGGCAACGTTTGCACAGATACAATTGATTGAGCTGTGTAAATCTTCAGATGCTTCAGCAAAAAAACAAATTAGAGCTGCAATCATGCTGGCTAACGATATCAATGCAATTGATGAAAATGGCTCTACTGCACTAATGTATGCCAGATCACCTGAAATTATCGAAGCGCTGGGAAAGGCTGGAGCAGACATTAATGCTCGCGATAATGATGGCATGACAGCAATGCGTTATGCCAAGTCGCCAGAGACAATAGAGGCGCTGGTAAATGCTGGAGCAGATGTTAACGCTCGTGATAACGACGGTTTTACAACAATACACTTTGCCGATTCATCTGAACTTATCGAAGCGCTGGTAAAAGCTGGAGCAAACATTAATGCCCGCGATAATGATGGCATGACAGCAATCCGCTATGCCGAGTCGCCTGAAATAATCGAAGCGCTGGCAAAAGCTGGAGCAGACGTAAATGCCCGTGATAACAAAGGAGATACGGCAATACATCAGGCCAGATCACCTGAAATAATCGAAGCGCTGGCAAAAGCTGGAGCAGACGTAAATGCCCGTGATAAAGACGGATATACGGCAATACATCGTGCCAAATCACCTGAAAGAATAGAAGCTCTTGTAAGAGCCGGGGCAGACGTTAACGCCCTCAATGGCAAAGGCTATACGGCACTGATGCATGCCGATTCTCCTGAAATAATCGAAGCACTGGCAAAAGCGGGAGCAGACGTAAATGCCCGCGATAAAAACGGATATACGGCAATACATCGTACCAGATCACCTGAAATAATCGAAGCGCTGGTAAAAGCTGGGACAGACGTTAACGCCTGCAATGACATAGGCTATACGGCACTGATGAATGCCGATTCTCCTGAAATAATCGAAGCGCTGGTAAAAGCTGGAGCAGATGTTAACGCCCGCAATGACAAAGGCGATACGGCACTGATGCATGCCGATTCTCCTGAAATAATCAAAGCGCTGGTAAAAGCTGGAGCAGATGTTAACGCCCGCGATAAAGACGGATGGACAGTATTGATGCATGCCGATTCTCCTGAAACGATCGAAGCGCTTGCAAAAGCTGGAGCAGATGTTAACGCCCGCGACAAAGACAGCCATACGACACTAATGCATAACAGGTCGCCCGAAAATATAAAGGCGCTTGCAAAAGCCGGTGCAGACGTTAACGCCTGCGATAAAGACGGCTGGACAGCATTGATGTTCGACAGGTCACCTGAAATTATAACGGCGTTTGCAAAAGCCGGAGCAAATGTTAATGCTCGCGATAAAGACGGAAAGACAGCAATACATCATGCCAGGTCGCCTGAAATTATAATGGCGCTTACAAAAGCCGGAGCAAATGTTAATGCTCGCAATAACAAGGGTTATACAGCCCTAATGTTTGCCAGTTCGTCCAAAATTATAAAGGCGCTGGCAAAAGCTGGGGCAGACGTTAACGCCTGCGATAAAGACGGATGGACAGTATTGATGCATCAGGCTTCTTTCTGTAAAGATCCTGCAATAATATCAGCCCTTCTTGATGCAGGAGCGAATCCAAAGCTGAAAGATTACTTTGGCGATACAGCTTTAGATAAAGCTAGGGGCAACAAACATCTCATTCATACCGAGGTTTATCCACAACTAAAGTCAGCGCAGCATAGTTGGCTTTTACGTATTTTAGGTTTTTGAGATAAAACGAAGAGATCAATGACCTTATGTGCACAATGTACAAACCAAAGCCAATTACAATACCAGAGCATTTGCTAGTTTTTAAATTTTTCGAACGGCCTATGATGAGACGTTGGCCAGACCGGAATCATTTTTGGGCACAGTGAACGACAAAAATGTCACAGCGAAACAAAGGTGAGCTGCATCAATAGTGCTTTTGCATCATGGTATGACAATTGCTCATATTAATAGCAAAACAATGAAGAGGGAGAGAAAAAATGCTGGCAATCTATCTAAGTCTGGTGGTTGTAGGAATAATGGTCGCTGTTGCCGGCCCACGTGGTTTTCTGCTCGGGCTTGGTACTGTCTTGGTAAGCACTTTCTGGATACTTGGCAAGACTTTAAAAGTCGTGCTCGATGTTCTTGATGTAATAGATACCATCGTGAGCATTCTTAGCCTGTTCGGTTAAACATACTTTACCTCGACAGCTACCTGACAGCGCTGATTCGTCGTATTGACCGCCACCACGTATAGACTGTCCGCGGGTAACATCGACGATTCCACCTTAGAGTTCAAGTCAAAAAGGGAACCCAGCAGCTGGAGAGAGTCAGAAACCCGCCCCGCACCCCTTAGCAAATAAACATCAGTATAAGAGCCGGGAAACAAGGCATTTTTAAGCCGAATTTGCCCGGTCGCTCTGGCGGAAAAGTGCACGCGAAGAATCTGCGCGGCATAATTGGGCGGCAGGTCAGCCGTCCAGATGCGATTCGCACCAGAAAACTTCTCAGGATCTTCCGGGATCTGAATCAAAAAATCCTGTGTGGCTATTTTTTCGGGAGAGATATCTCGGCAGGCACTTTCCTGGCTGAAAGCCATCCACCCGGCAAATTCCCGATAGAAATCTGATAAGCTGCGCCTTGTCTTCTGATAGGTTCCGGTCTCCAACGCTCGGAGAGTCAGACTGGTATCAGATCCCTTTGCCAGGTCAATCCCTGCGAAAATGGCACCTGTTCCTCGGGCCGGATCTTTGGCCACGACCTGTTCAAAATAGCCTCGGAATGATGCCAAAGTTCCTGCCATCGCACGATTGACATAGGTCAAAAAGTGCATGGTTTCATAATGGTGTTCGTCACCCTCCCGGGTTGGAATGGTGGTAATGGGACGAGCCAGGTAATCAGGTGATAGAGAGCGAAGAACCGGGAGTTTTGGATCTACAAGACTGGCGGCAGCTTCGGCGGAAGCCTCTATCCACCAGAGACGACTTCCCGACATGCCGAAATCCCAGTAATACTGGTTCTGAACTGAGTGAAAGAGCTCGTGGGCCGAAGCGTTACACAGGGCTTGCCAGGTGCTGCTATTGAAGCCGATGCCGATGATACCGGTGTAGGAGTTGTTGGCATCAGCTCCCGTGAAAATTTCCTTGAAAATTGTCCCCCGAAACCAACTGGGTGAGACTTCTACATTCACCTGCGGGGAGGGCATGCGAAATCCCGCCTTCGAGTATTTGTCGTAGGCCAGGTTTAGAAACACCGCGGTATCGCGAACATAGGGCGGAAGTTTCGGATCCCGGGCATACTCAGGCCAGTCGCCTCCTGCCACGTCAAGGCCCGGAAGATCATTCTTTGTCAGGGGCGCATAGAAAGCGACAGGACTGTTCTCCAGGCCTATTTTCCTGATAGTATCGATGGTTTTCTTTACCCCTGGGCTATCCCGTCCCTGCCCTTTTTTCTCCGCCGCCCGAAGAATTTTCTCCATTTGCGGCGGAGTGATGTCATGAAGTTCGGGGTGATGGCTCTTTTGGTAAGCAATGATAAAGTTGTCCGCATCCAGAATATCCCAACCTCTCATCCGCTGTATAGTGCTCCATACCGTCAGATGCTGGGTCTTTACGATGATCTTGCAGTTTTTCTCATCGACCTGACTCGGAGTGATATGCCATGCAGTCTGTTTCGGGTTCCACCAAGCCAGAAAGACTGATTTATGGGCAGGCAGATTCGACGGCAGCATGGTGGGATCGTAGGAAAATTCAAGAGTGAGAGGTTTTTCAAAAACCTCATCATTTCCGAGGCAAATATCAAAAGAGTTCATGATGCCAACTGACAGGCCAGCCTTTATCGTCGGATTGTCGATTTTCGTAATGCTAATCCTGCTTGGAGTTTTCACCAGACCACCAGGAATTTTGACCGTCACCTGATTGTTCCAGGTTACCGTTTGTTCGGATGCGGAGGGTTGAAGAACCTGACTGACGAGAATCTGGGAACCCTGGATCGGCAACAGAGCGGGTTCAGTTTGTCCCCAAAGCTGATTCATCATCGTTAAACCCGGAAACAGAATCATGAGGGATTAAAGCTAAAGTCTGAAGCCGCGGCGGCGGATTTCGGCGATTTTAGCAGGAGGTGGCGTGCGGGTGTAATTGATATTATCAGTACGGTTGGGAATACCGACAAAGTGGCCTTCACGGCTGATCCGCTCAAGATTGCGCAGCAGACAACCTGCTTCGATCTGACTTGATCGATATGGAATCTCAATGTATGAGCGACAGCCAGTTGTATCAACTTCGCAGCGATCGATTATATCGCCGTCATCGATCTTTTCGTTCATCCAGTGAATGGTAAAGCCAACCGGCCGGCCTTCGATCCAGGCCCACATATCGCACAGAGTACCGCGATTTTCGGGCAGCAGGCCATGGTGAATGTTGATGCAGCCGATTTTGGGCAGATCAAGCACCGGTTTTTTGTAGATATTGCGGGTGCGCATGTTTACCATCAAGTCTGGTTCAATGCCGCCAATAAATTTAAGCGCTCCGGCTGTATTAACGCTTGAACAACGATAAACTTCGAGACCTCGTTCACGCAGAACTTTGACGCGCGGATCATTGATACGCGACTGCACCAGATTTCGCAGCAAAGCAAAGCTGAAGTGCGGCGCGCCAATTGCTAACAGACCCAAAATGTTTTTGAGCAGCAGTTTTTCAGGCACTTTAATAATAATTACCGCAGCAACTTCAACACCAGCAGGCACATTCGCCGGGTCAGTCACACGGTCAACCAGTGACAGATAGTTATCTTTTACATAGGTGACATCAGAGGTTACGTAAATTGTTTTCATAATCAGGCCTTTTTATCGTTTAATCCACCGGCACGGCCATAACGTGCGTGTGCCTGAGTAAATTCGTCGGCGGCCATAGCGCCGATAATAGATATTTCGCCGGCAAGAACTGCGGCAGCGAGAATCTCGGCGAATTTTGCGGCCTTGCCAGCGCCAGCGCAGCCCATCATTTGCAGGCAGCTATTTTGCGTCGGCAAGCGGGTACCGCCACCAACGGTTCCAACCATTATGCCCGGCAGAGTTACACTTATCTGCAGATCTTCGCCCACCAGCTGCAAGAAGGTAATGCCGGCAGCTGACTCGGCAACGCAGGCGGGATCTTGACCGGCAGCGATGTAAACTGCGGCGAGCGTGTTGGCATAATGCGCCTGCATGCCGAAAGAATGAGCCTGCATCGAGGTAACCATAGCCAGATCAGCAAGTCGACACATCTGCTGCGGAGTGGTGTGCAAAATGCTTTTGACCACCTGCGCCGGTATCAAACACTGAGCAACCAGCTTTTTACCACGGCTACGCGTAAAGTTGACCGCATTGATTTTCTTGTCGCCCGACAGGTTGGATTCAAGAAACCATTCCTGAATGACGCCAGGGTAGTTCTCAAGAATGTAATCAACCGAGCAACGAGTGGCAATAGTGGTCATATTTTGGCCTGAGGCATCACCAGTCGAGAAATTGAAGCGTAGAACCACCATGCTGCCGATTGGAAAAGGCTCGATCGCCTTGAGCTTACCATGGCTGGTGGTGCTCTCGGCCGAGCGCGCGATCTTGCTGAAATTGTCGGCAACCCAGTCAGTGAACTTTTCGAGCTGTTCCAGGTCTTTCAAAACAAAGACCGGAGTGCGTATCACTCCTTCGGCAACAATGCGCACCTGTGCACCGCCCGACATACTGATTACCTGACAACCACGTGACACCGATGAGACCAGTGCCCCCTCGGTCGTGGCCATGGGCACCAAAAAGTCGCCATCAGCATGTTTTCCCCGCACCTTAAGCGGCCCGCAAAGACCGACCGGCACCTGAACGAAGCCAGCAAAGCCTTCGATATTGCCGGTAAAGACAGCCGGATCTTCCGGCACCGGCAGTTTAAAATCATTGTAATCAGCGGATTTGCGCACATACTGCTGACGCTGTTCGAGCGCGGTCGGCGAGAAATCAAGCAGAGGCGGCAAGCCGGCTATTGCAGGCCCACCATTACTGGCTTCTTCTATTTTTTCCGGGCTGACCTGGTTCGAAAAGAAGTTGAAAAGCTCTTCGAAAGTCTCGACAGATGTACCGATAAGCTCGCGGAACGAAACGCTGAAGCGCTGTTCAAGCTTGATCAGCATAGCTACCACACCCAGAGAATCAAGTTGCATGAAAGAATCTAAACGAGTTGTAAGCTTGAATTTATCGGGTTCAACGTTAAGAAAAGCGGCGACTTCACGAATAAAGGCATCGACGACTTCGCGATCATCGGTAGATTTAGCTGCCGTTACCGCACGTTCACTCTGCTGATTCCTTTTTGCGGCTTCTGGACTGAACATGGCCGCCACTTCAAACCTTTTGATTTTGGCACTGGCAGAACGTGGCAACGGCTTATCAACAATAAACACCTTGCGGATTCTTTCGGCTTCAGGCCACTCAGCGACCTTTTTGCGGATGTCTTCTTCGACATACTCCTGTTCCTTGCCGACGCTGTAGTCCTTGAAAAATTCGTTGCGGCCGAGCAGTGCAATTGCCGGAATCTCAAGCTCGCCCTCGCAGTAACCAAAAATGACAAATTCTTCGGCATAAGGCAGTGTGGCAAGACGCAGCTCAAGTTCATCAGGATAAACATTGAGCCCTGACGCCGAAATAATGACTTCCTTGGCACGACCACGAATGTAGACAAAACCGTTATTGCCGATCTGGGCAATATCACCAGTTTTGAAGTATTCTCCTAAAAACATTTCCTGGTCAAGCTCGGGCTTACCAAAAACACCCGAAAAAATAGTTGGCGTCAAAATCAACAGCTCACCAACACCATCAACTGGATTACCGATCTTGACTTTGACTCCCTCCTGCGGCTTTCCGACCGCCTCAAGTGGGCAGTCTCGACCAATGAGAACTCCTGCGGCAGTTTCAGTCATGCCAAATCCCTGAAAAGTCCTTATTCCACGGGAGTTAAGCAGCTGCATTACCTGCGATTTCGGGGCAGCACCACCGATAATCATGGTAATTCCTGGCAGTTTCAGATCCGGTTTCTGCATGAGGCCGAACGCAAACAGGTCAGCCAGGCGGGGCACGGCCATCACGTAGGTAATACGATGTTTCATGATCACCGGAATTATCTCACCCGGATTGAAGCTGTTGCAGACAACCAGCGTCGAATGGCAACCGAGCATGACCAGGCCGGCATCAACCAGCGAAAATACGTGAGTAAATGGCAGCAATGTCAGCATGCGATCATCACGATGATAGTCAGAGATCTTAAGACCGAGTTCGACCGAAGCAACAAAAGCCTTGTGGCTGAGCATTATCCCCTTGGGTTGGCCGGTGGTTCCTGATGTATAGATAATGGCGGCGATATCGTGCGGCTTGAGTTCAGGCTCGCTGCTCTGTGGGCAAAGGCCTTTGCCAAGGCTGAAAACATCAAAATGTAGATGCAGCGTGTCACAGATCTCATTTTCGGTCATGTTAAACTCACCGAGTCTGTGCTCAAATAGCCTTGAAACAATGACCAAAGCGGGATGGCAATCTTCAATAATTGCCTTAAAGCGCGCAACCGCAATATTTCCATCGACCGGCACCGCAATCGCGCCGGCACCGGCAATACCCAGAAAAATCGGCAGCCAGTGCAGATGATTTTCGCTGACAAAAAGCACCCGGTCGCCTTTGCCTAAACCGGCTTCGCGCACCACTCGGGAAACGTTGGCAATTTCCTGCCAAAGCTGTTCGTAAGTGAGTTTTTCGCTGCTGCCGCGGCCATCATCATGAATAATCGCGTCCTTATCGGAAAATTCTCTCACAGGCGAGATCTTGAGGGTGTCACAAAACATCAGGTACTCCTTCGCGCTTCGATATTTAACTATTCTAGCATATTACAAAGCACGCCAACGCGAAAGGGTCTTTTTCGTTGTAGAGGAAATGGTGGTGTCATCGACAAATCCCCTGATTGGCTGATCGATTTAATTCATGCTACTCCGGCAGTTACTGATGTTTTTTTGGGAATATCTGCCTTGCTGAAAACTTTTTGATGAAGCGGTGCAAATAGAACCCTGGCCAGCCGGGAAGGGTCGAAAAATCCAACTTCATGAAATGCCAGAGTGCCCTTTTGGCTAAGTATAGAAATCTTAGAACAAGCATGAGGTTTGGATACAGTGCTTGGCGTTCGCTGGATGGTTTGACGTGTTTTCGCAGAATGTGGTAAAGGCTCCTGGGTGGTTTTAATAATGTAAGTAAATAAATCAAACAATTTCCGAAGGATGGGATGTTTTTCCAGTAATTGGATGATTGTATGTCTTTCGCCATCACTCCTGCATTTAAAAGGTCTTTCTCAAGCTGTGTATTTGGAATTACCCGCAGAGAAAAAATATTGAGGGTGAATGGTCGAGGCAAGGCGTAGATTAAATCAAGAGTGGCCAGGGTGTCCTCCCTGGTTTCAATCGGATTATCGAGAATAATATCGTAGGCTGGCGGAATCATCTGCCTTTTGAAGCGGTTGAGGATATGCGCTGCCGACTTGATAGATTTAACTGACGATGGGCGTTTGTAAAAGTCGAGAATGGTGGGGCTACCGGACTGAATTCCCATGCGAACCCTGTTCATCCCGGCATCGACGAGAACCTTGATCTTTTCCTCCTGGACATATTCCGGAATGACGCCTACCACGGCAAATGGAAGATTGATCTCTTGCTTATAGAGCATTGCAAATTCACTCAGAATTTTGATGTTGAGGGCCAGGAAGCTGTCGTCATTGAAGACAACACCGGTTATAAACTCGCTTTTGCCGATGGCACGTTTTATTTCTTGAATAATATAATGAGGGGAAGAAAAGCGCAGCTTACAGTAATTTGGATCATTTTTGATAAAAACCGAGTTGGAGCAATATGTACAATGTAAGGGGCAGCCAATTGTCCATATGGTATGGTAGAAAATGCTGCAATGCTCGATAATGTCAGAATTGGTGATCTCAACGAAACCTCTTTTCTTTTTGTAAATTTTTTCCCCATCCTGATAAAACATGCTGGGGAGCTTTGACATGTCATTTGATGTCATCAAAGCCATATTTTTGTTCTTTAACACACCGTCTGGTGTGTTAAACCAGAAGCTTGGAGAGTCGTAATAGAATTGATTCTTCTGAAACTTTTCTAGAAAGATTTCAAAGGCGAACTCACCTTCACCGGTGCAGATGGCATTGGCAGCCTGGATTGCGTCTTCAGGGTTGACTATGGGGTGAATGCCTCCCCAGACGATATAGGGGCCCACCTGGGTTCTTTTCCTGATGGATTTGATGATTCTCTTGACGATGGGAGCATAACCAGTCATGGATGAGATACCCACAATATCAGCTTCACACAAGGCGTCAGCGATTTCAGAGATTTCGCTTTCGCCCAGGTCGCTTTCGCCTTTCATCAATAATGTTTCCACCAATCCTCTGTGCTTCCCAGGAGTCAGGAAAAATAATTCCGTTTCATGGTGAATGCTGCGGATATGAGAGGCGAGTTTACGAATGCCAAAATTATCGATACCATTAAGGACGCTCAATAAAATAATTTTTAATTTTTTCTCAGACATTTCGGGTGTCCTTTTCTGTTTCTGGTTTATAGAGTATTTCCTGGCATGCTGATTCCAGGGCTTACTGTCCGGCCTGTCCAAGGTTGCTTCCCTCGAAATACCTGTCCACTCGTCCATTTTCCGAATCTCTTGGGCTCGAAAGTCACGTCCGCCTGCAACCCTTCGAACAATCGCGAAACCAACCTGCGATCGAAGGGAGTCTGGTGCAATGATTGGCTGGCGAAATCCCTCGCTTTTGTCCAGATACTTTGTTCAAAACTGGTATCCATAAGCACCGAATAATGTCCTTCTGTCCGTTTGCTGTCCGCCACTTGCAAAAAAACACCCGACCTGTTCATTATCCAAACCACATCAGCTTCTCAGAGTCGGGAATAAACTCAAACATTGTTGGCTGCCGAAACTAAACTGGCCCGATGGGCTCCCGCAAGCTGCTAATACTCTAGACTTTATCAGCTCACAAAGCAGCCAATCTTTGTCGAAATCCCAGCCAAAATCAGATCGTTTGTCCATAAAAAATAAAAAGAACATACCTTGCGACAAATTTTATGTCAATATTTTCATATGGCTTTTTATTTTACAGAGCAGCTTTGCTTATATCAGACATGTATCATTGTACACCGGCTCTCCGATAATGTGCCGGGGAAAATATCACGCTCGCCAAGAATGTCCGATTGCTGGGCAATATCCTCCCCGTAATCTTTCCAATACCATTATTCCTTTCTCTTTGATCTGGAGGTGACTATGGAGAGCTGTTTAGCTCATGGGCGCGGGTGAGTGCGAAAGAATTCCCAAATAATGTCATTGCCGGGAAAATATTTCGACGGCTTGTCTGAGCCAGTTCTCGGCACTCTGGTCGAGCCTGGCCAGGCGTGGCCCATGTCGTGAATAACGTAAGCAACAACTTCGGCATTATCACGACCGACGCCGTAGTGATAAATGGTTGTCTTCATTTTTTCATCGTAGCTGCTGACCGGTTCTGAGGCACAGCCATTGGCGGTTACCCACAGATTGATGGTATCAGATGCCGAAAGCATGTCCTTTGCTTCGCCGAGAGATGCCTTCTGGAAGCCACCTTCAATTGGGATGTGCTTGTCAATCAATCCCTGAATTATGCACACCGAAACTGGCTTCTGTGGAGTCGGTATCTTATGCCAGTCTTTTTCGTTCTGATCCTTGCCGCCGGCAGTGCCCACGACCGGAACAATGGCAGCAAAGCGATTGCCCGGTTGCGCAGCCAGAAAGTGGCAAAAAATTGCGCCATTAGACAGTCCAGTCGCATAAATTCTTTTTAGATCTATCGGATACTCGGTTTCTAACTTATCTAGAAGGGCATTAACAAAACCGATATCATCGATGTTATTTTTTTGAGCGTAACCAAAGCCAAAAGAAACGTTCCAGGTCAACAGCACATGATCCGCCTCACCGGTTCCGTTAGGTGTAACAAGCATAAAACCAGCTTCTTCAGCTTTTTTTTCGACTTCGTAAAAATAGAGAGCGCCGCGAGCGCCACCGCCACCGCCGTGAAACAAAAAGACTACCGGCAATGGCGTGGTTTTATCCCACTTTGACGGCAAATAGAGATAGTAAGAGCGATTGCGACCATCATGATTTAACTCATGAAACGTTGAATCTACTGGCTTCTTTAACATATTGCTGTCCATACGGCGCAGCATGGCATCTTTGATGGCAGCTCGCACGAACTGCGCCTGAAGCTGGCCTGATAAAACAAACATCAGCACGAATGAAGTAATTGCGAGAACTCGATTATTTTTTGAAAACAAATTCATTTTTATACTCCGCTTCGAGCGGGCAACGGCAAAGCTCGAAATCAAATTTATGTCTTACGCACAGGTCAAATCATAAACGATTATACCCTGATGAACAATAGAAATCGCGGCGATTCTCATTAGCATTGCAGGAATACGGCAGACTAATTCCACATCATCATGTCAAAATGGCGGGTAGTTTTTCAATTAACAGAACTGGCAATTTTCTTAAGGCTTCTACTTGACCACACCAGTTTTTCAAAATAAGCTGTAACCATGAAAAAACACATCATTTTTTTGGGAATACTTTTGTTAGGCGCATTTTTCTCGATGGGGTTCTTCTGGCCGTCAAAGCCGACCCCCGCAGACCTTGAGAAGGTATTAATCGAAGCGTTGGCACCAGCGATGCTTGGTGAGCTTAAGATCGAAAGCATTGAACTTCTTGGATACGAGGGTAGCTGGGCTAAGACGCGTATCGTTGTCCTCGGAGAAGAGTCTGTAGACTACTTTTACTGGGAAAGTGGAGAGTGGAAGTATTGCAATCTGATCGGTGGAATGAATTTGGAGACAGCAAAGCAACTTAAAGTTCCAGGGTCGCTCTGGCCAACCCCAGAAGAGTTAAAGAAAAACAGGGAGCGAGAAGAGACTGAAAGCAGCGAAAACCAGAAAGAAAGTCTTGCCCCAGCGTCTCATATCGAAACAGCTCTCAAGGCTGCTGAGCAGGGAGATTCCAGAGCAATGTTCACTCTGGGAAAAAGCTACGCCGATGGCTCTGGCGTTTCACAAAGCGACAACGAGGCCCTGGATTGGTATAGAAAAGCTGCGGAACTGGATAACGCTGATGCTCAACTTGCTCTTGGACTCTTCTACGACAAGGGCCGTGGAGGCCTTGCCACAGACCCTGTTACCGCCAGAATGTGGTATATCCTGGCTGGTGAGAATGGGAATATGACTGCGCAGGAACTCCAGCTTAACTCCGCAAAGCACATGACCAATGACCAGATACGCAAAGCTCAGGAACTTTTAATAATCTGGAAAACCAGGGAAAAGAAATAATCTTAAGATGCTTTGAATCCTTAGTCAAAAGGACTACACAGACTGGCGCCAGCAATAATACTTCAGAAAATCTCTTTGCTGCTGATACCGAAACGCTGGAGATATTTGCGCAGGCGGTCTGAATCGTTGGTTGAGCGTTTTTTCTGCAGCGAGCCGGCAAAAAGTTTTCGGCTGGCTTCAGCCATATTTGCTGAATTTTTGCAGATTTCCAGCACGGTATTGAGCTGGAGGCGGTCAAACAAGTCGAGTTCGGCGATCTGTTCAGGCTTGAGAAGACCAACCAGATGCGCCTCGCTATCTTTTTCGTCTTCGTTTCGCCATTCTCGACGCAGGCGCTCGATTTCGATTCTAACATCGGCGAGCCCAATACGGTTGCCATCGGAGAGAGTGATCATCCGGGCCAGTGAACTGTTGAGATCTCTAAAGTTTGCCACCCAATGGGCCTCAAACGAATTGGCGAATTTAATATAAGCCGCTCTCGCTTCGCTGCTGAAACTTACCGGTTTGCCGAGATTCTGCGAATGCAACTGCAGTTCGTAGTCAATATTGGGCTCGATATCTTCGGGGCGCTCTTTAAGTCCGGGCAAAGTAAATTCCCAGAACTTTATCCTGGCGAGAAGATCCTGACGGAAGCGGCCTGATCGACATTCCTGCTTGAGATTGCGGTTGGTTCCGGTAATCAGCTGAAAATTGCTGCGGATCTCTTTATCAGAACCAACTGGCAGATAAAGCTTTTCTTCGACAGCTCTCAGCAGCATCGCCTGCTCATCCAGCCCAAGCTCGCCAATTTCATCGAGAAAAAGAATACCATTGTCGGCGGCCTTGAGCAAGCCTTCGCGACTCTCGGTAGCGCCGGTATAAGCGCCCTTCTTGTGACCAAAAAGAACCGACATCGCCATATCGCCCCGCAGCGTAGCGCAGTTCACCTCGACAAAGCGTCCACTGACCTTGCTGTGCTGCCGGCGCAGTTCATAAATCTGCCGGGCCAACCGTGATTTACCGGCGCCGGTCGGCCCGGCGAGCAGGATCGGGGCATCGCTGCGCACCGTTACCCTTTCGACTTCGGCGATAAGCTGGTTGAATGACACATTGCGTGTTTGGATACCGGATTTGAGAAACGATATATCGTCGCCGGTCTGAATCGCAAAGCGGCGCGCAATACTGTCGTAGCGTGAAAGATCAAGGTCGATAATTTCGTAACTGCCCGGTGGCGAGTTATGCCGCCCCGGACCGGTCTGCAGCAGCATACCCGGAAAAAATCCGGCTTCAGTGAGCAGGAACATGCAGATCTGAGTGACATGCGTGCCGGTTGTGATGTGCAGAAGGTATTCTTCATCTTCGCGAAAATCAAACTGCTGAGAATAGCTCAGCAATCCCGAGAATACCTCTTCAAAATCCCATGGATTCTTGAATTCAAGATGCTCGACTATCACTTTCGTCTCAGGCGAAACCATTTCAAGATCGGCTTTGATCTGGCTGGCCAGACTTTCGTCGCGACGGCTGCAAAGCAAATGGAAGCGGTCAACCAGCAGTTCTTCGTGCTGACAGACCGAAACTGAGGGGCGCCAGCTTTCCCAACGGTTGCTCTTGCCGCGCCGGTCGAGGATCGTGCCTAAGAATCCAATTACAACTTTTTTCATAGTCCTGATGTTCGCTATTTTTTTAATCAGCGTTGGCCTTTCTGCTCAAAACAGTCATTAATCCAGCTTCATGAGCCGCAAAAATCGATACCTGCCCGATTTGCTTTAGGCGGCCATGCCATCACCAGACAATATATATTAAATTATATATAAAATATATCAAAAGATATACAAGCCTTTATCATTACAGTGCAGCAACACGACAAAACCTGCTTACAATCATGATCAAAGCGTCATTCTACATTCTGGCATGGCGATTGCAATTACTTTAGTGTCGGTTGATTCGTCCGCTCTGGTGCCCAACCTGTTGGCAAGTGCATTCCGGCAGCGGTTTGAAAGTGAGATCGACACCTCTGGATAGCTCATTGGTAGAGCAATGGCCTTATAAGCCATGGGTTGCAGGTTCAACTCCTGCTCCAGTCTCAACTGTTAAAAAACAGTTTCTCGCCTGAAGAGTGTTCGCGAAGGCTGCCGGGCCAAAACCCGAAGAGCGCACAGGGTCGGATAGAAGTAGCTGTGAGTCAGTTCGCAGGCGGCGGATACCGCATGTCTACAGGTCACGAGGCCCTTTTCCCGAGAACCGGCAGGTCCGGCGATCTGAAAAAGGAAACCAGCGGCGAAGATACATGCTTAAGCGGCTTTCAACAGAGACACAGTTGGCAGATGACGCGAATGTTCTGAGGGCCCTGCAATTACGGGATGTCTTAAATAGACAGCTCAGAGTTATAGAATCGAAAGGAGACAGGTTATGTTTAAACTGGTCAAGATCAACAATGCAGAAACGGGTTTGCGGTTCAAAAACGGCAGACTGGTAGCGGCGCTGCAACCAGGCTGGTATCTGGCGCGCACCCTGTTTGGCGAGCGCATCGATGTGCTCTGCGAAAAAGATCTGTTTATCTGGCATCAGGAGCTCGACCAGATCATCAATTCTGGCCTCCTGGCCGAACGCACAATGGTTGTCGATCTTAAAGATAATCAGCGCGCAGTGTTGTGGATCGATGATCGCTTCTACGCCCTTCTTGGCACTGGCCGGCAGATGATCTGGAAAACTCAAAAAGATGTCAGAGTCGAAGAGCTGGTCGTTGACGACCCGCGCTTTGAACATCGCCATCTTTACAAAATCGGTAAATCTGCGGCCACAAAGGAACTGCTCGAAACGATTCAGGTAGAACAGGGCGAAACCTGTGTCTATTACCGCGACGGCAAGCTCATCGCCGAATTTGAACCGGGGTTTTACGCTTTCTGGAAAGGCATTGCCGCTCTTAAATTCTTTGTGCTCAGCAAGAAAGAGAAGGTGCTCGATCTGACCGGTCAGGATATCATGACCGCAGACAAAGTGAGTCTGCGTCTTAATGCCGTAGTAAATTTCAAGATCAGAGATGCAGTAAAATCGGTTTCTGTATGTGAGTCGGCAGAAACAGCGCTCTATCGAGAATGCCAGCTGATCATGCGCGCGATCATCGGTGCCCGCAAAATTGACGAAATGCTTGCCAGCAAAGAACAGCTGACTTTTGAGATTGCTGCCCTGCTGAAAAGCAAAGCCGAAGTCTACGGCATTGAGGTAATCGGCTTCGGCGTAAGAGACATCATACTTCCCGGCAAGATGCGCGAGATCATGAACCGGGTTGTCGCCGCACAGAAAGAGGCAGAAGCAAATCAGATCATGCGGCGCGAGGAAACTGCGGCGACCAGAAGCCAGTGCAATACTGCGAAGATGCTTGAAACGAACCCGACACTCATGCGTCTGCGCGAACTTGAGCTGATTGAGAAGGTTGCCGAAAAGTCAAAAATCAATCTTTTCCTCGGCGAAAAAGGACTGGCTGAAAAACTGGTAAACATGCTTTAATACTGTCAGAGAGAATGGAGAGCACAATATGATCAGAATCGACGGATCTCAGGGCGAAGGCGGCGGACAGATTCTCAGAACGGCGCTGGCGTTGTCTGCCTGCACCGGCAAAGCGCTTCTGATCGAAAACATCAGAGCAAAACGCAAGAAACCGGGACTGATGCGCCAACATCTAAGCTGTGTACATGCCACACAGCGCATCTGCGCAGCGAAAGTGGAAGGCGACGCAATCTCTTCACAGACGCTCAGATTCGAGCCTGGCCAGATCAAGTCCGGTGACTACCACTTCGCCGTCGGCTCAGCCGGCAGTGCGATGCTGGTGCTGCAGACCGTTCTGCCGCAACTGCTGCTTGCCGAAGGCCAATCTCAACTGGTGCTCGAAGGCGGCACCCACAACCCGATGTCACCAACCTTTCATTACATCAACGAGGTCTTTATGCCGGTGCTGGCGAAAATCGGCTTCGCATGCTCATGTGAAATTGAGCAATGGGGCTTTTATCCGGCTGGCGGCGGCAGGGTACGCGTAACTGTTAACCCGAGCATTGCCGACAGCCTGAAAAAGCTCGACCTGTGTTCGCCGGGGCGACTGACCAGCTCTTCTGTACTCGCAGCTGTAGCAAAGATTCCATGGGAAATCGCAGAAGACGAGTGCAACACGATTGTTAATGCCGCCAGGTTTGAAGTGACGCAAAAAAAAGCAATATCGGTCGATTCGCCCGGACCGGGCAACGTTGCGATGTTACGCCTCGACTTTGAGCACTGCCCGGCTATGTTTACCGGCTTTGGCGAACTTGGAGTTTCGCGCAAAAAAGTCGCAGCATCTGTTTATCGCGAAGCCAACCACTTTTACAAATCTTCAGCAGCGATCGATCCACACCTGGCCGACCAGATACTGCTGCCAATGGCACTGGCCGGTGGGGGCAGTTTCACGACAATGGAGCCGACAGAACACACCCGTACCAATATGAAGGTGATCGAGCTCTTTCTGCCGGTTTCGCACGAGTTCAGCCAGATCGACGCAAAGCTCTGGAAAATCCAGATCAGCGCAGCATAAAGCGGCTTTAAAAGATTGCTTCAGGCTAGAAACCCCTTGCAATGACACATTTTCAATATGCGACAAAAAACTAACCCCTTTATTTGAGCCTTAGAAGGAGGCAAAGAATATGGAATGGATCAAAGATAAAAAAAGCATTTCGCCTTCAGCGCGAGTTTCGATTAAATCGTGGTGCAACGACTTGGAGCCTGACGCGCTTAAGCAGGCCGCCAATCTGGCGGCGCACCCGGCCGTAGATATGCACGTAGCTCTGATGCCGGACTGTCACGTGGGCTATGGCATGCCTATCGGCGGCGTAATTGCGTGCCTTGAGACGGTTATCCCAAATGCGGTCGGCGTCGATATCGGCTGCGGTATGGGCGCAGTTAAGACCAGCCTTTCAGTCGATGAAATCGGAGAACTACGCGAAATCAGGCAGATTATTGATGCCATCAAAAAACTGGTGCCGGTTGGCGAAGGCCAATGCCACGCCAAAGCACAGGACTGGTATGGCTTTGCCGAATACGAAGAGGAGATCTCGCGCAATGTTCCAGGCTGGTTCGACCAATCACACTTTGGTCGCGACCGCAAAAATCTCGGCACTCTCGGCGGCGGCAACCATTTTATCGAAATTCAGGCCAGCGCAGAGGGGCAGATCTGGTTGATGCTGCATTCCGGCTCAAGAAATCTGGGTTATCGCATTGCATCGTTTTACAACAAAATGGCTCTACAGCTCAACGACAAATGGCATGCCGCACTGCCATGCAAAGACCTCGCCTTTCTGCCGGCCGATTCAAAGGAAGGGCAGGACTATATCCGTGACATGAACTTTGCGCTACGTTACGCGTTGGAAAGCCGCGCCCACATGATGGCTGCGGCTAAGACCGTTATGGCCGAGCATTTTTCCGGTATCGAATTTATCGAAGAAATCAATATTCACCATAATTATGCCGCCCTGGAAAACCATTTTGGCCGCAAGGTCTGGATACATCGCAAGGGCGCAACCTCAGCATGCAAGGGCGAGCTTGGAATCATCCCGGGCAGCATGGGAGCGGCCTCATACATTGTGCGTGGGCTGGGCAATGCCGATTCGTTCAATTCATGTTCGCATGGTGCCGGCCGCAGAATGGGACGCATGCAGGCAAGCCGGCAACTGACTCTTGAAGAGTGTGATCGCGCCATGGAAGGTATCGTTTTTGACCGCTGGAGCAAAGCTGGTGGCTTCGGCAAAAAGAAAGGCAAAGGAGCCATGTATGACTTCGGCGAAGCGCCCCAGGCTTACAAAGATATCGACACGGTCATTCGCTGCGAACTAGACCTCATCGAGCCGCTGGTAAAGCTCAAACCACTCGGAGTGATAAAGGGTTAAGAACCCCGAAATCTATGCATGACGCAGATTTTTTAAGAAAAATCGCCGATGAAAAGAAGATAAAGAAAGCAGTAGTAACAGGCGGAGGCCTGATCGATATCGAAACGTGCGAAGCTCTTCATCTAGCCGGCATTGAAATAACCATTGTCGAGATGCTTCCGCAGCTCCTTTCTTTTCTTGACCCAGAGATGGCAAGTTAACCGGAATCAAGTTGCAAAATGGCACCGAACTGGATGGAAGGCGGAATTATGGCCAGGTCATTTCCAAAAGAAAAATAACAGAGCGAACTGTAAATCTACGAGGAACAGCTCAATGGCATCCATTTTTTTCAGCTTCGAAACATTCATTACAGCCAAAATTCCCTGCGCAAATCAGTGTTTTGCGAAATTCTTTATTGGCATAAGCCAAGAAAAAACTTGCTTTAACGGCGGTATTATTTTATAATATTTATATAGATTGATTATAAATTCAACCCGCAAGGAGGCATTAATATGCCAGGTTTAGACAAAACAGGTCCCAACGGTCTCGGAGAAGGCACTGGAAGAGGAGCTGGCGAATGCTTTAACGCTCAAGCAAACAATATGCGCCCCAGAAGCAGAATGATGAATGGAAAAGGTCGAGGCATGGGTGGTCGCGGTTTCGGAAGGAACATTGATAACTTGCACACAAATGCTGTTGTCAACGAAGCAATCAGTGAGCCACAAGCTAAGACACCTCATACTGATATTGATCAGCGCCTTAGTAAAATCGAAAACACCCTGGAAAAGCTTGCTGCGTTACTCATTAAAGATCCTGAAAAAGAAAGCGGCAATTAAGTACTGCTTCAAAATTATCCGGCATTAAAACGGCACCCTCAAACCAAACGCTGGTTCGTTGAGGCGGCATCTGAGAGTTCGTTTTATCAACAAAAAGCGCCTTGAAACAGATGTTTCAAGGCGCTTTTTGAATCTTTCTATTTCCCTTTTCTCATCGGCTTGTCTGCTTTTTTCGCAGCTTTTCCGGCTTTATTAGCTTCTCTTGCAGCTTTTTTTTCGGCTTTTTCTATTTTTCCGCTGCCATCAGTATCTAATTTTTCAATTCTCTTGGCTTTTGCATCTTTTCTTGCTGCGCGTTCGGCATCACTCAATTTACCGTCGCCGTCAGTATCAAACTTTTTCAATCTTTCTTCTTTCTTGTTTTCTTTCTTCTGGGCCTGCATGGCTTCGCGTTCAGCGTCACTCAATTTGCCGTCACCGTCAGTATCAAACTTTTTAATATGCTCTTCTTTTTTCTCTTTGTTTTCCGCGCGCTGTGCCTGCATAGCTTTACGTTCAGCTTCGCTTAACTTGCCGTCGCCGTCAGTATCAAACTTTTTGATATGCTCTTCTTTTTTCAGTTTGTTTTCCTGCTGCTTGGCCTTCATGGCTTCGCGTTCAGCGTCACTCAATTTGCCGTCGCCGTCAGTATCAAACTTTTTGACATGCTCTTCTTTTTTCAGTTTGTTTTCCTGCTGTTTGGCCTTCATAGCTTCGCGTTCAGCGTCACTCAATTTGCCATCGCCGTCAGTATCAAACTTTTTAATATGCTCTTCTTTTTTCTCTTTGTTATCCGCGCGCTGTGCCTGCATAGCTTTACGTTCAGCTTCGCTTAACTTGCCATCGCTATCGGTATCAAACTTCTTAAGATTTTCTTCTCTTTTCTTTTTGAGAAGGTCGGGAGACACTTTGTCATTGCCTTTGCCCAGGTTCTTATCGAGGTTATCACCAGCCTCCCCGACTTTGCTTATTGCCACAGGGCCAGCATCACTGCCTCCTGCCTGCGCAAAACAAGAGCCATTGAACAAGAACAGATAGATCATGATAAAAACCAGATTTTTTTTCATACAGCCACCTCATTATCTAATTTAAGAACTAAATCAAGTATCCCGTCAATGTCTTGCTTAGTTTCACCTGAACTTGAATGAGTCAATTATACTCTTTTTTACGTTGGAGTTACATGCTTCATATCATGCTTTATAAAACGCGTGACAGCAGCCTGGCAGTTGGAAAGGGTGCAGCTGTGCAGACATTTCCATCTCGACTGATCAATATCTCAGCGCTCGTCTAGAAACTTGCGCACGTTCGCAAGAACATCACTGCCTGTGAACAACGCCGGGTAAGTCTTTCTGGTGTATTTATTATAGACACAGACGATGTTTTGGCACTTTGAATAAAGCTCGTTTGCTGGATCGATATATGATTTATGATTTATCAGAATAATCTCTGCGTCGCCTGAAAATCGAGATTTTAGGTTTTTCTCAAGACTCTTCTGCTCCGCTAGCGGGAAGTTTCCACATGCATTTGCGAAACTGTAGAGAATCATACTCCTGCCTTCACGCATAGCTTTGCTATAGCCCTCATATTTGCTCTGTTTGCTGATCAATTTGTCTTTATCAAATCTGCTGGGACCGAGCACCTGTTCAATGCTCTCTTTTACCGGAACGACTATTTTCTCGTATTCTTCACTGTAACCAAAAGTCGACCTGTACAACTTATATCCGTCACCCTCTTTCCTGATAACGCCATAACCATTACCCGGAAAATTATCCATCAGATCCGAATAAAAATCTCCTTGTGGGTAACTAACCGTGTTTGGAAGTTCAATCACTTTTACTTCCGGGGCATAGGACTCCATAAGTTTTGTTATGAAAAAAAAGTTTCTCTCATTTAGAGGCAGCGAAGACGACTTTCTAGTTTGCCTGAACAACAGAACATCCTGGCCTTTGTCCATAGCGTCTCCTATCCCGAAGACCTTACTTGGAGCCTTGGGCAGAGGCAGATCAACAACCTCAATTTCACCCTGGACTCCACTAGAATATTCGATCCCAAGGCTCTTGCCACATTTGGTTATAAAAAACAGTGAAAAAAGCAGTATTGGAACAATAATCCAGACTTTGGAATCCATTACGCACTCCTTTATAAATTGCGGTAAAAAGTATAAAGCACAGTCTTAACCGAAAAAGCCCGCTGATAAGGCGAACTTTTTCTTCGCTCATAATTCAGTCCTGAAGCTTGTAACTCAGCGTCAATTTCCCAGCTTTTACTGAAACCGGGCTATACCTGATTTCTGCTTCATCAGAATACCAGTCACCGTTCCAGTCAAATTCAACCGGGCCTGATATGGCTGCAACTTTGTAAGGGGCGCCATTGAGCATCAGGATGACATCCGCCTTACCATCAATATTGCCACTGCCCTTGATGCTGATAGAGCCTATATGACCCTGGCCAGATTGTTTTTTGAGAATAATGGTTTCACTTCTTGTCACATCTACAACATTAACCAAGCGATCGGCAACCCAACAACCCGAGACAAAAACGGCAAGAACCATGCATAAAAGTAGTTTTATTGTCTTCACTGAGAAAAATCTTAAAGTTTAAGGTCTAACAAGACGTACGCCTTTTTCTTCGAGAATGACCAGGCCCTTTTTATAAAGGCCACCGACAGCCTTTTTGTAGTTCTTTTTACTGATGGCAAAAAGCTGATAAATTTCTTCGGCCGGGCTTTTATCGGTTATCGCGAGAAAACCACCACTGGCCCTGACTTTGGCGAGAATCTGTTTGCCAAGATCGTCAATCTTTTCAAAACCGGGCTTTTGCAGACACAGATCGACGCGACCGTCTTCTCTAATATTTTTAACGTAGCCCTTTCTTTTTTCGCCTATCTTGAGTTTCTGAAAAAGATCATTGTTGTACAAAAAACCAAGACCGATGTTATTGATAACTGCGCGATAGCCAAGGTCACTCTCGTCACAGATGATCAATTCAACTTCTTGATCCAGCTGCAAACCACCGGGCGTAACGGTAAGATACTTTTCAAGTTTTGTTGAAGCATTAATCCGCTGGCTTTTCGGATCGAAATACACATACACCACGTAGGAAAAGCCCCTGACCATCTTCTGCTGCTGGTCTTGAGCCGGCGCCCAAAGCTGCTTCGGCATGCCCCATTCAAGCAGAGCTCCATCGCTTTCAACAGCAGAGACTTTCAGCCGCGCGACCTCACCCGGCATGGCCAGAGGTTTTCGCATGGTCGCAACCGGCTGCCCGGCGCTATCCAAAAAAAGAAAAACATCAATTTCATCGCCCTTTTCAGCCTTACCTGTTACATCCCAGCCTGGTATCTTAAGCTCACCAAGCTGCTCGGCATTGACGAATATTCCAGCGGCAACACATCTGGTTACCTTCAGTTTGTTAAATTTTCCTATGGCTGCCATCTGTGACTCCCTGTTATGCCGGCGCACCTGAATTTGCTATATTCTACCAGAAATTGGCCAAATCTACCCTCACATAATTTTATAGAACGTGACTCTCTGCCGTTTGTTATAATAATCAGACAGTTTCAGTTCTGCGAAACTGCTGTTAACGGCTGTTATCCTAAAAACATTGCAGCCTTACACACACGAAATATTACGTTCAGCCTTGAACAGCAAAAATGCACAGACTTATGCTCTTAATGAAAAGATTTCTACTTCCTGATTTTTGCCTTTTACCTTTGTTGTTCCCCATCTTACCAGGCCGTTTTCACCTGATGCGAATGCCTGCGTAATACTTGAAACAAGAACAGAACTGCCATCGTCTTTTCCCGCCAGCGAAGCCAGCCTGGCTGCCAGATTAACCGCATCACCAATAACGGTAAAGTCAAGATGACCGTGACCGACTCCAACAACTCCAGAAATGACTTTTCCCGTGCTGAGACCCATGCTCAGATTGAGTTCAAAAGACTGCCGACAGGCAAGTTCATTCATGTGCCTGATTACCTTAAGAGCACTGGAAACCGCAGCAAGGTCACCACCCATTTCTTCATGCCGGAATACCAGCATGATTTTATCGCCAATAATTTTGTCAATTTCACCGCCATGCTCTTCAGTAGCCATGTTGGCGATCTCAAGATGTCTGTTCATGACTGCAAAGACCTCGGACGACTCATGTGAGCACTGAAACTGCAAAAAATCTTTTAGAGACGAAAACAGAATGGTAACAGTAATATTTTTGCCGCGACCAGCCGCTTCCGAATGCTCATCCGACCTGGCAACCTGTCTGGCTGATTTCGAAACATATTGACGCAGAACAGATCCCTCTTCAAGACCCTTTGCCATCTTATTAAATGCAAATCCAAGAGAGCCAAATTCATCATGCCTTAATTCGTCAAGTCTGACCCCAAGATTGCCGGCTTTAATAGTCTTGATAGCAGCAATTATCTGCTGTAGAGGAGCGATAAAATACATGCTGCATGCCATGCCAATGCCAAGGGCAAAAATCAGCAGAACTGTCAGCGCGAAGGCTTCCATCTGCTCACCATGCACCTTTTCATTTTCAAGTGCGGTAAGGCTTTTCTGTCCAGCCAGCACGGCCTTAATATTGGTTGCGGGCATTGCTTCATAAAGCAGTCTTTCCCCATTCGTTTCGCCTTCAATTCTTACACTGGTGCGAGTGAGGTGAGAATTCATCATGATGTCATACAGTTCAGGATAAAGGCCTTTTTGCAGAGAAAAAGTCTCGGGGTAAAAAAACATCTCATTTCGAAAACCGATCAGACCTACAGAAATATCCTGAGCAGACGTAGCTGATACATTTTCAGAAAATGCCGGCAGTGATTCCTTAAGATACTTGCCCTCAAGATTTGTTGCACTCCAGAACCAGTAAGTTAGAAACATCTCTTTACCTGATTTGACAATACTTTCCAGAATGTAGGTTGAAGTGAACATGAAACCTATTTCAAAAAGCCGCTCTGGATAATGGAAAAGATCAACATAAGTACCAGGACCGATCAGACGAAGAAAAATGTCATCGACCATTTCCTTTTCAAGCCCGCCGATATCAAGCTGATTACCGCCGACAGGCGCATTATCCATCTTGTCTGCGCATGGTCTGAACCGCTTGAACCTCTGTCTGGCATTCTGTATAATTCGCGATACAATAAAATCTTTCTTAGTGTTCTCATTAAATTTATTGTAGTAACCGATTAAATGCGTATGATCGCCTTTTGAGCTGATAATCAGAAAAAGGTGCATAAAAAGCATTTTCTGCTCAGCTAAGAGACTGAGACATTGATTGAAAAATTTACTTCTTGTGTCATTGGAAAATTGCTGACCTGACACTTTTTCAAACTTTTCAATCGTATTCAGGCTTTTAATGTAAGCAGTATGAGAGGCAAGATTATGCCGGCCATTATCATCTATGGTCTTCAGATCTTTATGAAGGCAGTCAGTCAAACTGAATTTTTGATTTTTGTAACGCTCGACAAGAAACTTTCCCGACAAAAAATTCATGCATGAAAGAGGTAAAATGGCACAGGCAAGAAAAGTTGCCAGAAGAAGAAAGCGCACCGAAAATTCGCGGCAATCGGGGTTTCTGATCTGACAAACCAGTTGCCATAGCCACACAGCAAACAGCATCAGAAAAACACAATATTTGAATACCATGCTCGACCTGTCGAGCATCTTTACCGGTTTGAGCTGCTGCAGCAGATATGCGCGATAATTCGCACTGAGAGTAACCGGAGCCGCTCCGATTACTGCATTATTAAAGCTGGTTAATTGAAAGCCCGGCTTGTTTATCTGATCTGATAGATCTGCCACATCCAATCTTCTCAGGCTATCTGGAGAACTCGCCATCCTTGCGAACAGATCTTTAAGCTCATTATGAACAGAAAAATATGGCGAAAAAACGGCTGTTTCACTGCTAGCAGGGAGAAAAAACAGTCCGGTATCACGGTTTTTCCAGGTTAAAGCCTGTATCTCAGCGACAAAATTGTTACTAACGTGGTCACCATCGAGATAAACCGCAACAAAAAACCGGTTATCAAAAATTGTCCAGTAAAGAACTCTTGTCCTGGTCAAACCTCTCAGAATCTGCCATTTTCCCTGCCATTCCGCCTGCACAGATGCCGGAAAACAAACCTGCATGCCATTCTTGATCTGCTTGATGGTTTCGGCTTTCTCATCTTTACTCAAAGTTCCGGTGGCAATCTTGACAAAGTCTGCATAAAACTTGGAAAATTCATGCAGCGAGCCTGATGCAAAAAGGTTTTCAGACTTTGCAAGATCGACCAGAACAAAATCATGTGCCGGAAGCCGAGACACAAACAACTGACGATAGTAAGGCTCAACCTCGCTCAAATTAGAATACGATGCAATTGAGCCGCGCGCATTTTTCCAGAACAGCTCGCAAAGCTTGGTCATTTGCGTTTCGTGACTATGCTCCAATATGATTTGATTTAGCTGGCTGAGAACATTTTTACGGGCACTTTCGAAGCCCTCATATGCCTGCAGTTTTTCTTGTTCATGATCGCCTCCCCATATCGTTAGAAATGGAAAGGCCAGGCAAAAGAAAAGTAACAATAAAACCACCAGATTTTTTCTCATGACATTACCCTCACGCGAGATACCAGCTCAAATCCTTCACCAGATCCGACCGGCACAGCATCCACCTGCTGTTTGATCAGGGCGAAGGCTTCCGGTGACAATATTATTCTGGTATGCTTCCCATGCTTCGAAAGCGCCTCCATCTGTTCGGCAACCTGACGACTCAGTCCAACAACAGAAAAGTCAAGACGCCCTTGGCTACCCATAGTTCCAAGCATTATCTGACCGCAATCGATTCCAATGCCGATTTCGTAGGAAAATTGCCCGGCATGTCTTCTCGATTCCTGCAGTCCAGCATGCGCCGCCATCATTTCATCAGCTGCAGAAACCGCATTTAAAAGGTTCTCGGTAATTTCGGCCCCTGTGAAAATTCCAACAATAGCGTCACCAATGAATTTATCTATTCTGCCTTTGAACTTTTCGATCGGGACAGAAAGGGCTGCGATGTTCTGATTGAGCATCTCAACAATTTCATGAGCTGGATAGGTCTCGGATAGAGTAGTGAAGCTCCTGATATCGGTCACCAGAATAACTCCATGCTGCTGCCGAGGTTTTATGGCATGTTCTACTTCATTTTCCTGAAGGTTCTGATCAAGAATACCCGACACAAATTTGCCGAGATTCTTTCTCTCTCGAAGATCCTTGACCATTTCGTCAAAGGCGATGGTCATGTCGCCAAGCTCATCATTGCGCTTAATATCAAGATTAAATGAAAGGTTGCCTGCGGCAATTTTCTGCAGGCCTTTTTCGACAAGAGTCAGCGGCTCAATAAGGTGGTTCAAAGTTAATCTACCGATGGTAAAAAGGAAAATTGCCATAACACCGGTAAATACAAATAATAACAACAAGCTCCGTCGCACCTGAATAAAAATTTCAGAGAGCGAAACACGCGAACCAATAACATAATTGCCAGCCTTTTTAGATGGTATGGCAAGATACAAAAAATTGTCCTTCTGAATACTGAAATCGGACTTTAACTGCGCAGACAATTTCAGCACGCTTTTCATTATACTGCCGTTGTTGCCAGCCCAGTTATTAGAATTGCCTTCCGGGAAAATTGGCCTGACTCCCCCAGGACAGATCTCTGCCGCCGTGAATTCAGCCTCTCCGGGAACATGCAAAGCGGCAAGACTTGCCAGCAGCTTACTCCGCAGTACTTTTTCAGCAGAAGCTTCATATACAAAATAAGCAAGAACTTTTCCGCCATCTGAAAAAGCCTGCGATAGAAAAAAGCTGGCCTGACCACCTGTCAGACGTATAATTTCAGCATTTTCGAGAGTATTGAGAAAAAAGTTTCGTGAACTCAGCATACCCATTGATTCGGCTGCAGCTTCCCAATTATTTTGAAACTCATCAAGAGCCGGGTATTCTTCTGGAAGTGCCTCTGGAGCATAAAAGCCATGGGTAACTTTTATCAGAGGAGCAAATAGGTCACACTTATCTTTATTCTGACTGCCAATAATACCGTTCTGCGGATAATACCTACCCAGTTGCCCAGGGCTGAAACAGTGCATTGAATCAAGTTCAAAACCATGTTTTTTGAAATAATCAAAAGCTGCCGCAGCCAAATTCGGAAAATCAATGCTTCCTGAATGACAATATTTTTGCAGCCAATCACCAGACAAGGCAAGTTTTCTGGCCACTTGAGAAAACGCAACCTGGATCTGAGTGGATTCATTATCTGCATAAATTAGTTTTTCGAGAGCGTTTTTACTTTCCTGCTGCACTCGAAGGCGGCTTTGAATATCGATATAATTTATCCCGGAAAATAACAGAAGAATCAGCGGGCCAGAAACAATCATCAGAAAAAGAAAACCAAAAGCAAAACGAAGTGAAATCCTTGGAAGGAGTTGCAAAAACAGGGTTAGAAAGACAAAAACAAACATTGTTGCAACCATCAGCCAGCGACAGGCAACAATAAAATTACTGATAAGCTTCCCAGAAACAGGAGCGCGCGAAAAAACCCAAGCCTGCAGCGGGATATTGTAAGAGAAAAATGTCTTCATTCCCCAGAAATCCTGCTGTTTAACTACCTGTCCGGGAGGGATATCTGCATTCTGTTCAGCGTATTTCCTGCCTGCTTCCCATAATGACCGCATACCTTCTGGAATCATTGATATTGCAGGAAGAGAAGCAATAGTTCCGGTGTTTTGCGGGAACGGCACCAGGCAGGGTACAAAATTGCCTCTCGAATGCTTCAAGAAATTGCAAAGAGCAAAAGTAACCGGCAGATCCGAGTTAAAGATTGATTCAGGAAAAAGAATAAAATAGCCAATGCTTTCTGCATTTTCAGTAACAAAAAAATTCCAATAGAAAAGATGTCGCTTATTCTCGAATGTTACAGGGGTAGACAAGCCTATTCTGGTCGAAGAAAAAAGATCAAGCATAGCGTCTTCGCCAAACACGCCCCTGAGAAGACGCTGTGCCTTTTTACGCTCTGCTGTTGAGCTAAAACTATTCTGAGCTGAATCGAGAAGAACGTCGAAAACATCGCTCATAAACCTGGATTTTCTGTTGCAAAGTCCTTGTCCATGGAGATTTTGTATTTCACCGGATTCTTTGCGGCAAAAAGCATAGACAAGCGAGTTTTCGGGGCGGTGAGAAACTGGAAAACTGTTGAGAAATGAGTTCAAAATCAGTTCTGACTGATCCTTTGAACTTGCTGCAGACCATCTGTCTCTGATCAGGCCGGTCATATTCCAGCCCATAGCCTCAATCTGGCTTTCTACAGTCAGCCTGGAGCTTAAATTCTGCGCAAGTCTTTTAACCGATTCTTCCCATCGACTCTGAAGAATCCCATCTTCCCATGCTTTCCGCCAGTTCAAGGTCCTTTCAAGAGAAAACAACACACCCATGACCAAAGAAAAGGGCAATAAAAAGAAAGCTAGACGCTTTAAACGCAAAAAAACAAATTTCTCATTCATTGCTAACGGCTTAGGCTAGTATTCTCAAGAACTTTATCTCAAACTTTCCGCTATATCGGCGCATTTGAATGTTCACATACTAGCAGAATCCGGCCAGACTTGCCAAAAAATTTATTCATTGCCAGGGTTTTCCACACCTGATTCGCAATTTCGGCAGCCTGCGATCAGCGCAAATCAGACAGAAATAGATAGAGAACTGTGGCGGGCAGAATAGCATGCAACAGCAGCCATTTTATCGATATCCAGCGCACTTTTTCCGGAGCCCAGGGCAAATAAAAAATTGTAATCTCGCGACCGACCATTGACGTGCTTAGCCATATCGGCGGAGACATGTTAAATGTGTGTTCGTCTTCATCTGATCGATTTTTTGCCAGATAAGTCACGCTGGCTATAACGATTTCGCCATGCGGCTCTTCGGGGGCAACAACATTGGGATGCCGGCGAAAACCATATTCGTCGTTTTCGTAAAACTTTGAGTCTGACGAGCGCCGGCCATCGACCCGCCCTTTGGTACGAACACCAGCACAGACATAAAAGGCGTCAAAAATCAGCATTAACACTGAATACGCGCACAAAGCGATCAAAACGTATTTAATACCCATAAATACAAAAAACAGAACAATCGCAAAAAGCAGCAGAAAACCAGCGCCAACAAGGGAATCTTTGATGTTCTGTTTCATGCACAGATATTATAATGCCGTGTTAACGTCAGAGTCAAACTTGATCAGAAATCAACTCACTCTCAGCTAAGCCGCAACAAATATTCTATCGATCTGATAGCTCTAATAGTGCCATTGCATCTGTCTGGTAAAAAATGTCGGTCTCAGTTATAATGCTCCCGGAAAGTATCACAGGACAGATGCTGGATGGCTCAGATTAAAGCCAGGAATTCTTTGCAGAAGCCTGAATATACAGGAACCAGATGTGTATTGAGAAGCGAACTACTTATTCAGGGGGAATTTATGAAAAAATGTTTAACTTTGCTGATTCTGGCGATGTATTTAATGGCGGGATCGGCTTTTGCCGGGCCTTACAATGCTGGTAATATCGAGGAAGTCAAACAGGTTTTTGCTGGCACTCCATTGGCGCTCACGCGCCTGATGCTTGATCTGCACCTTTCATATTTTGAAAGAAATGCGATAAGATACATGGATGTGCGAATCTCACCAATGATAAGAGCTGAAGACCACTTTGAAGTGCCAGTCGAAATAGGTTTTATGTTAACCGAGGATCAGATTCCGTCATGCCTGCGAGGCTTTGAAGAATCATCGGGAGGGAAAATGACCTCAACACCGCGATCCATAAACGTCTCTGTTTCGGCAGAAACGCTCCCTGTCGGCAAGCCTCTTCTGTCAATAATGTTGTTTACAAGCTTTCACAGCAACGCTGGAGCCAGCTATGACAACTCGCTGCAGAAAACATTTGAGGCCTTCTCAAAAGTAACTACCTTCTCACCCCAGATTAAAAAAGCTTCTTTAATGCCGCAGAACAAAAAAGATGAAAAGGATATCACAGTCAGCAGCGACACCTGGATAACCAACTTGCGAATAGATTCAGACAAGCGCATTCAGATGACCGGCTATGCAACTGACGCCAGGCTGGTAAACCAGCTCTGCCGAGACCTCGAAAGGACTGGCGCTTTCAGCGAACTGTGGCTTAGCAGCATGACTCGCAACATCTACGAAAAGCAGCCGGTAATGCGCTTCGATCTCTTCGGCAAAGCCGCGGCCGAGATTCCCGCCGAAAAGAACTAGAACTTGAAAGTTATTCCAGACTTATTCGGAGCTCACACACTTGAATACAACTAAATCAGCAAACCTGAAACCGCAGCCGGAAAAGTTTCGAACATTCGGCGGAGTTTTTACGCCAAGTGTCTTAACTATTCTTGGTGTAATAATGTTTTTGCGCTTTCCAGCCGTGGTTGGTTACGCCGGCTTGTGGTCTGCATTATTGATACTTGGAGCCGCCAAAACAATTTCGGTAATAACTGCCCTCTCGCTTGCCTCTATTTCTACCAACATGAAGGTAAAAGGAGGCGGCGCCTATTTTTTGATCAGCCGCAGCCTCGGTATCGAGTTTGGCGGAGTTATCGCTGTTTTCTTTTACATTGCCCAGACAGTGGCGGTGACGCTCTACGTCATTGGTTTTACTGAAGCAATTTTTTCTGCGTTCCCGGACATGTCCTACAGTTTCACATCTGTAGCTACTGTTACTAATGTTATTGTTGCAATCTGTGTCTTTATCGGAGCCGGCTGGACTATCCGCCTGCAATACGGCATTCTTGCGATTATGATGCTCGCCTGCGCCTCATTCTTTGCTGGAGCCTGGCAACATTTTTCTTTAGCAACGCTCACCGCAAACCTGACTCCACAATGGACGGGTGACATGAGTTTTTTCAGCGTTTTCGCCCTGTTTTTTCCTGCTGTAACCGGCATTATGGCTGGCGTAAACATGTCTGGAGACTTAAAGAACCCAAGTCGTTCGATTCCCACGGGAACCTTTTTAGCCGTATCTGTAACAGCCGTTCTCTATGCCTTTATTGCTTTTTTTCTCGCCGGAAGTGCCGAGCGTTCTGTTCTTCTCGGTGATACCTTCGTAATTAAAGACCTGGCATGGTCAGGAGTGCTGATTTATCTGGGAGTATTCTGCGCGACATTGTCTTCGGCTCTGGGCAGCATGATGGGCGCACCACGCATACTGCAGGCATTTTCCCGCGACGACGTCTTCCAGAGATTAAGATGGTTTGGAGCTGGAAGCGGTCAGTCTGACGAGCCCAGACGAGCAATCGTGCTTACTTTTGTAATCTCACAAATTGGTATTTTTGCTGGCGATCTCAACACTATCGCACCAATCATTACAATGTTTTTTTTAATCACCTATGGAACGATCAATCTGGCATGCTTTTATGAAATGATTTCGCATAACCCCAGCTTCAGGCCAACATTTCGCCTACACCACTGGTTTATAGCTCTTGCCGGCGCGTTAGGCTGTCTTTCTGTAATGATTCTGATAGATGCCAAAATGGCTGTTGTTTCAATGCTACTCGCTGGAATAATGTTTTACCTTATTGAGCGTGCCGAAGTCATTGTTCAGTGGGGTGATCTGCATAGCGGGCTGGCTTACGAGCGGGCACGCAAAGCTCTTTTGCAGCTGGAACAGGAAAGCTACCACCCCAAGAACTGGCGACCGTCGATTCTGGCCCTCACTGGCGGCACCTGGAACCGCATCAATCTGTTGAGATATGCCTGTCTGTTATCGGCAGGTCGCGGCCTTGTATCTTTGGCTCAGGTTGTAAGCGGCGATCTGGATGAGCACTCAATACGACAGCAGGAAGCAGAAAGAGTTATGCGCAACATAATACGCAAAGAGGAACTGCCGGCATTTCCAGTTGTTGTTATAAACGAGGATTTTCCTGAAGCACTCAAGGCGCTTTTGCAGTGCCATGGCATAGGGGGATTGCGACCCAATACATTGCTGCTGGGCTGGAGCCCGGAAGCAGGAAAGTCGGTGGTTTTCTCTCAGATCCTCAATCTGGGTTTGAAAATGCATCGCAGTGTTCTCATTGTGCGCTGCACTCAGAAAGAGGTCGAATGGGAGTTACCAACAGGCGCGATAAACATCTGGTGGAACGATTCAAGTAATAGTTCAATTTTGATTATGCTGGGATTCTTGATCAAAGAAAACCGGGCATGGCGCGACTGCACATTGCGAATTATCCGTCCAGTTGCCATCAAGGCCGATGTTCAAAATATCAGATCAGAAATGAAAAGTCTCTTAAAAGATGCGAGAATTCGAGCTGAGGTCATTGTTATACCCACTGAAAATCCAGTTGAAGCGGTAAGAGAAGCGATGGGCACCTCGGCAATATTGTTTGCAGGATTTGATATACCAACAGAAGCAAGTGACGACGAAGCTATAATAAAAATGCACGCGGTGATGTCATTGCCGGGAGACATTGTCATGGCACATAGTTCTGGCGACATTTCTCTAACGGCATAAACTGGGCTGAGCCAGCAAACTGTGACACTGAAGGCAACTAAAACTCGTAACCAGCACGCAGCCTGATGTCTTTGTGCAGATCAGAATCAGACCCACCAGTTATCATGCCACCAGACAGCTCAAGATAACCCCATTGCACACGACGGTGCAACCTCGCATCAAGGTTCTGTACCGAACCACCGCTGTTTTCCAAACGGGTATCCTCGACTCCGATGCTTAAGCTGGTTTTCTGTGAGATACGCCGCTCAACGCGGGCATAGAGCGTGCGACTTGTCGAAGCCAGTGTTGATTCTGTCGTATACCCGATACTGGCGTTATCACGATTAGTCGCCTGCCAGGCGACGCTGCCGTCATAAAACCACATATCATCGGCTTTGGGGCCATTAAACCAGAAGCGATTACCAACGCCAGCTTCAAAATAAAGCTGGCCCGACTCGATACCGGCGTAGTGACGCATCTGGCCTGAATCAGTCTCGTCATTGAACATCAGGCGATAGTCAGAAGTAAGGTCAAATCTGCGCGGGTCAATGTATTGCATGGCCAGATTCAGCGTGTCAGTGCCGCTACCACCGAGAAATTCTCCGGTTATGCGTAAATCCTCTGAATTATAGCCAAGCATGGCACCACCATAACTTTCGTCAAACTGCTTAACCGCCTTAACTGCGAGAAACGCATTATCGTTAAAGCGATAATGCAGGCGGGCCTCGCCAAACGATGGCTGTCCCCGGGTATTAGTATCTATATTAGCAATGCTGCCCAAATCTATTGTAGTTTTCAGTCGATTACCCCAGGGATAAAACCACGACACGCCATCAACCGTCTGCAGCGTGTTATTGCCGGTCATGATACGTCCGGCCTTGAATTCCAGCGGACTGGAAAGGTTATAGCCCTTGAACGAAGCCTGATAAATGAAATTCCGCTCTGGCGCTACCCCGTAATAGTCTTTATACAGAACATGACGGAAATTGAACTCGCTGACCAGATTCGAAGTTTTGCGAGTGTAGATAATGCGTTGCGCTGATTTCTCGCGAAATGGGCCGAAAGGCGTGTCAGCATTGCTCTCTTCGCGCTCAAGCAGGGGCACCGGCATCAGACTTCCCTCTGGTCGAGTTGACGCAAAAACAGGGCGTACAGCCGAGCAAAGCCAGGCCGCAAGCAGCACTAACAAGAGAATTGTCTGCCTTCTGCTAATGTTTATATCCCGATTTTATATTACACATTCCTGATATCGGAAAAATCGGGCAAAAGCATTAAAGGCGTAAACCTACTTTTTGAGCAGAATAAATTCACCGGCCCGCGTTTGAATACCAGTATAATAGCTCTTGTCGAGGTTCTGCGCCTGCACGGCAAAGCCGGTGCTGACCGGAAAAATAAACCAGCTGTCAAGATCTTTATTGGCAATCGGTGAGCCATCGTTGGCCGCCTTGCGTGTAAAACTGAGATTCGAGTTGCTAACTCTGCCGGTAAAAGCAAAAGCGGTCTTCGAAGGCAGCGAAGTTACTGGATACTTATCTATAGGTTGGACTGCAATCGGTTCGATGCTGAACGAGCCGGTAACAGTGTCGCCTCTGGTGCTACAGGTCATCGAAACGACGGCCTGTATTGCCACGACCGGCACCCCTGAATTGTTAAGCTTGTAATAAAACACGGTAGAAGCATATTCGCCGTTGTAGCTGACAGCACGACCAGTCCTCTGCATGACCTCGTTAAGACTGCGACCGGCAACCAGCGTTGATGCGCTATTACTGGCAGCAAGACGCCAGGTCGAAGAAGCCAGGCCGGCTTTGTTGAGCTCAATCTGCAGATTGCCAGCAAGGGTATCGACAAGAGTCGATGAAACCTGATAATCTACAAAATTGCTTATTGCAAACTTCTGCGGTCCACCAAACGCGGCTCTGAGATACCATTCAGCCGTGCTACGCAAAGAAAGGCCAAAAGGAAGAGCTATCTGGCGGCTGCTGTGCGGGACAAAGGCGATAAGACTAAAGTCGCCACAGCGCAGTTCCAGCTCGTAAGCTGCTGATGGTGCTACTGTTTCGACACGCAGCTCGCGGGTCGACTCGTTGAGCGAGAATTCAACGACTTTGCCATTGACTCTTAGCGTGGAGCTTGCCACAAAACGGGCAAAAATTCCTGTATCGTTATTCTGGCCAACAGCGCCAAGGAGTGTTCCCTCGGTTATCATCGGCGCGTATACGCTGCCAGATATAGTGACAGACTCGTCAACAACTGGCACACCAGCAGATCCTGGCACCGAGCAACCCGTCAGAAAAGCGCTGAACAACGCAATCAGAATGATCATACAAAATTTAAGTTTAAACATAAGACCAGATTATACCGCCTAAGCTGACTTAGTACAAGCCCTCATCTCTAACTTGCAAATTCTTTATCTGCTAAAAAAATCTGTTGTTTCAAAACCGGAAAGATTATCAGGATAGATCAATATTCAGGCCGCGGACAGCATACCGGCAACCTGCTCATGTCATAATGCTCTGACCGTTAGAACGGCGCTATCGCAGCTGGCTCCACGAGCTGTAGCAATCTGGTTCAGCAGGCGCGTATCCGCAGCGGGCATGGCGCACGGAATGTATTCGCGGGAAAAACCGTGCAGAACGCCTTCCGTAGTGCCTTCCCATAAGATTTCGAGTTCACGACCGATAAAGCGTTGGTAAAAGGTCTGCGCTGATTTATGCCATACCGCTTCTACCTGCTCAGAGCGCCGAGCTTTGGTTGAATTATCGATTTGCCCACTCATTGTAGCCGCCGGTGTGCCATCGCGCGGCGAGAACTTAAAAATATGAATGCGCGAGAACTGGATTTCTTCGAGAAACTTCAGAGTTTCAGCAAACAGTTCGTCTGTCTCGCCTGGAAAGCCGACAATCAAATCAGTTGTAACAGCTACAAACGGCATGCGTGCCCGCGCTTTAGCAACAACAGCGGCAAATTCTGCGACATTATAGGGTCGGCGCATTGCGCGCAAAATCGTGTCACTGCCAGATTGAAGCGGCAGATGGAGGTGGGCGCAGGCTTTTGCGGAACTGGCAATCCAGTTCAACAGGTCGTCGTCAATTTCTACCGATTCGATAGAGCTTAATCTGATGCGGTCGAGACCTGGCACTTGCTCGAGTTCCTTGAGCAGCTGCAAGAGCGAAGGCTTGTAATGGCCAAGATGAATGCCTGTCAAAACCAGCTCACGATGGCCCTCTTCAACCAGACGGCGGGCTTCGGAAACTGCGTCGGCAATCGGGCGCGACCATTCTTCGCCACGCAGATGCGCTACGATGCAGTAAGAACAAAACTGGCTGCAGCCATCCTGCACCTTTAAAAATGCCCGGGTTCGTGCCGTTACCGGCACAACAGCCCCATTGACAGATTCTGCCTGCACATCAAAAGCGAGAGCAGCAAGCATATCAGAAATTGAGACCGGATCGGCATCTTTAAGCAACCAGTCGACTTCAACGAGTTTCTCGTTGCGTTTGGTAAGCAGGCGCGCCTCGCAGCCGGTCAATACCAGCTTAACTGCAGGCCAGTTGCGTTTTGCCGCCCGCAACATCTGACGCACCTTCTGCGATGCCCGGCCGGTTACAGAGCAACCGTTCAGAATAAAAATATCCGGTGCGTCTTCAATCTGCACCAGGCCGAGAACACGAAGTTTTTCGGCAAGGCGCTCGCCATCATACTGGCTGACCTTGCACCCAAGCGATTTAAGCAGAAATGTTGTCACTTGCAGCCGTTCTCCACCATCACAGTTTTTTCAAACAAACCGATGCGTGCGAATTATAACGAATATCTCTAAACATTACCACAATCACCTGCGTAGAAATGAAGAACAGCATCCCCGCGGATCTGGTTAATACAAGAACTGGCAATATAGTGTCAGAAAACTGGCAACATAGAAAAGTTGGAAACAGACAATGGCACCAGAAGGCCAACAGAAACACTGCACTGCGTGGCACGTTTTTTGCTATCAGAGACCGCACTGATAGTGCACACACTCAGGAGGAATGAATGAAACAGCAATTTCGGTTACTGGCCCTAACCGTGCTTATATCTGGTATTTTCAGTTCAGGCATTATGGCAGCAAACCCGCCAGCAGCAGATGGTACGCATTATTTTTCTGCACTCGCGAAGGGAATGAAAGCGCCAACCTGGCAAAAATCACCGAGCCGCAGCAAAATGCGCAACACTTTCGGCGAAGCCGAAAGAATACTGCGAACACAGCTTGGCAGCCATGAAACCTTCTGGACATTTAATTTCAGCAATAACACCTGGGAGCAGACCGAAGCCAGTCTGGCAGCTACCAGCGCTAATTTTCTGATTTATATTGAAGAAAGCAATCAGCGTTGCCGCGAGATCGAACTCGACAAGCTGATCAACGAGCTAGAAAACACAGTTTATCCGACCACCACCCGATATTTTGGGCAGGAAAGCCGACCGGGCATCGATGATGAAAATCGCATTACCATTCTGATGATGGACATCAAAGATAACGCAGCGCAGGGCAAATCATATACCAGCGGCTACTTTAATCGCGGCGACGGTTACCGACCTAACGAGATGCCGGCTGACAGCAAGCTTAAGAGCAATCAGCGCGAGATGCTTTATATTGATACTGACCCGTCAGAGGTCAATACGACAGAGTTTTTTGCCACTATCGCGCATGAACTGCAGCATCTGATCCATTTTCATCATGACGCCGACGAGTATGACTGGGTCGATGAGGGTTGCGCCCAGGTCAACACCTGGTTTTGCGGTTATGGGCACCCGCGCCAGATCATCGCGTTTCAGAATACTCCAGACAACAGCCTTGTTGCCTGGAGTCCATTAAACCAGGTGGCTAACTACGGTCAAACCTACCTCTGGAACCTCTACCTGACCAATCGTTACCTCAAAACCGATGCCGAGCGCCAGCAGTTTTTTAACAGTCTGGTAACAAGTCGCAAGACTGGAATTGAGGGTTTTAACGCGGCACTCAGCCAGTTCGACACCAATTTCGCTGACGCGTTTGCCAACTTTTGTATCGCCAGCTTTCTTAACCAGCCCGATTTGAAGCCGGCTGCCTACACATACGGCGAACTGCTCACAAGCTTTTCGTTACCTGTCAGTGGCTTCTACACATGCTTTCCAACCACGATCAGAGACAGCGTCAGCATCTGGGGCGCCGATATGTTCAAGCTGAACCTTGTTGGCGCCGGCAGCCAGATCAGAGTAGATTTTGCCGGCGATCTGACCTCTCTCAACAACCAGTTTGAAGCTGTTCTAATCTTTGCTGACGAAGTCGATAAAAAGGTGGTTGGTAGACATCAGATTGCCAACATCAAATCGACCACGCCACGTAGAACCGGCATTTCGCAGGTTATGCTGCCCGGAAACAACAATGGCGACTACGATTACCCGGTGCCGCCAGTCAAGACTCAGATGGGTCACATCGAAGTCGAGGTGCCAAAAGGTGCAGGTGTGATGTATCTGCTGATTATCGGAAAGGCGCCAGCCGATGTGCCCGATTCGATGCTGACCTGGTCGGCAAAAGCGAATTACCGCATCGACATCACGACCACTGGCACCAATATGACCGTGGCCAATGCGCCAAAACCGGTCAATACCGAGCTGATCACACAATACATCAAGCTCAGCGAAGGCAATATCGCGAGCTATGCCGAACGCACTAACCTGGTTGAAGCACTGCATAAACAGATTCTCAGCGAAGTAAATAACGCTTTCATCGATGGCGATGAAGCTCTTGCCGATACATATCTCGACAGCATTGCCAGCTCAGAAAATCCAGCTGTCTTCGCCACACTTGCCCGCGAGTTGAAAGCGCAGAAGGCCTTTAACCAGCTGAGCCGCTGAACCGACCTTTCGGTCAATAACAGCGGCTCCAGCCAAGGATACTTATTTACAGAATGAGTTCAGGCGGCTTTTTCCGCCTTGTCGTCGGGTGCCGATGACGGATTAGCTTGATTCAGAGCAAAATTGCAGTTCGGACAATATTTCCAGCCCGGTTTGACTTCGTCGCTGCAGCCTGGACACTTAACAAGCGGGCGCTCGACTTTTTCACCACACCAGGGACAGTTACTGAACTTGTCTTCGAGCGTTCCACCACAGCTTTTACAGGCATTAACTATCAGCACATCCGGACGAACCAGCAGATAAACGACAAGCCCGAAGACGTTGGTGAACAGTGTGAAAATAGCCCAGAGCACCGGCCGGTTAAGCCTTCTTTCCTGCGCATCAGCAAGCACAAAGATCGGCGGAGCCAGCATCAGAAAAAGAAATATTGCCGGGGGCAGCAGCTTCATAACAACTCTGAGAGCCAGCAGACCAAGAAGAAACACACAGACATAAAACAGAATTGTCTTGGTAGTCAGATCCTTTTTTGATGGTAAATTCATGTTATCTCCTCCAATTTAATAATCCTGCGTCAGCAGGCGAATGTTCGATTACCAAAAGAGAACAGTCGGCGAAGTAAGCTGAACTTTTTTTCGTCGGTGGAACGGCGCATTGCAGTTTTGATGAGCAAAGGCGAGCTGATCAGGGCAAATATGCCGCCAGCGGCGAAGAAAGCGATAAACAAACTATAATCATCGAGAACTGCAAACGAAGAAACCATGCCATTCTCGACTAGCCAGACGGTTAACATTGGCTGTATGAGTAACAACGACAGCCAGATTATAACTGCCATTGATGCCAGATAAGAGTATTGCAGAATCAACAGATTTCTAACCTTGTTCGGCCGGCTTACAGCTGGTATAAGCTGCTGAACCGAATCGAGTTCTGCTTCAATTGCGATACGAAGATGTTCCGGAACAACTTCATATACTTCAGCTGAATCTTCGATACTCTTGAGAACCTGGCTCAATTGAGTGAATTCAAGTCTGCATTCTGCGCAGCCTTTGAGATGAGCTTCGATCTCATCAGGGATCTGCTCAGTCGGACTGGCGAAATACTCGACCATGCGTGACTGCAGTTCAACGCATTCAGTTTTTTTCTTCATGGGAGTTCTCCTTGAAAAAGAAGCTTCTGAGCTTCTTGAGGCCATAGAATATTCTACTTTTTACGGTTCCGGCCGGAACCTGCGCAATCTCAGCAATCTCATCTATACTCAGATCTTCGAGATGTCTCAGAGTAATAACTTGCTTCAGATCATCCGGAAGATGATTGAGAAGTTCAACAGCACGCTTTGCATCTTCATTTCGAGCGGCTATTTCTTCCGGCCCCGGTTTATCGACATCCGGCGCCGATTCATCGAGTTCGCTTTCCCTGGCCTTACATCTGGTGCTCTTTGATTCAAGCCAGTTAAGACAATGCCTGGTAGCCACCAGATAAATCCAGCCTTTCGCACGCCCCTTAGCGGAATCATACAAAGGCGCGTTCTTCCAGATTCGCAACATCACTTCCTGAAAGACTTCATCGTAATCATCACTTTTCGCTGCGATCATTCGCTTTACAAGCCGGTAAATCGCCGGTGACCAGGTCTGATAAATCTCTCTGAAAGCAGACTTATCGCCTCTGGCCAGTTCGAGCAAAAGTTGTTCATCGGTTCTTTTCATATGCTTTCATATGCTAATACAAAAAAACTGCGCACCGGTTCAAAAAAATTTGCGCAAAAAACAGTCTGCGAACAATCCGCTTCTGAAAGGAATCCCAGGCGACAACATCACAGAGTGATTAAAAATCAAAATCAATCTGCAACTTGTTTACCGAGAGAGTTGATTATTAAGAAGTTCAGCTTCATGGAAAAGGAATCGCCGGCAGATCGTTGACGATTATGCCGATGCCGGCGCGATGAAAAGGCTGCGCCTCTATATCTACCTTCGAGAACAGCCTGACTCCGCTAATCTGCAGAGCAACAAAGGCACGATAAAAGTTATCGGTTCGACCCGCAAATTGCTGGCTCAAACGGTCGGCATTACGGGCAGCCAACCCGATAGATTCAACAAAGTGTATGCTCAACGCGAGATGGCATTGATATCGCAGTTCCAGCTGGCGCAGATCATGGAGGGCGCTCATCGCCAGCAGCTGAACTTTGATAAAATCCTTGCGGGCTGCCGCCACACCGCTTTGACACTGCCAGACGCGCAAGAGCTTACGCAACTGCTTGCGGCCGCCACGATCAAGCATGCCACTTCGCAATGGCTTAGACTCAACCGGGGCTATATTGGTCATAGAAACAAAATCATCACGCAGCACCGGAATACCGGCTTTGCGAAATTTTAGCGCCCAGCGGTCAAAAAAACCTGTGAGCGGCAGCAGACAGTATTCAAGCGAAGTGTATAAACGAGAGACATTGCTCGTAGCGCCGCCAGAAACCATGGCATAATATTCTTTGCGAACGCTGTTAAGAGCGATTGCCTTTTTAACATGACCGGTAAAGGGTGTCAGCTCGTTATCAACAGGCTCTGGCGAAATAGCGGCAAACTGTTCTTCGCCCGTCTCCTGCATTATCCGCAATCGTCGCGAAAAATTGGCATCTTCATCGCCCGCAAAAGTCAGTTCAAAAAAGCCTGTCCAGGTCTCTGCGGTTTTATCGCAAAAATCATCTGACTCGGTCAGGCTGTCGAAGAAATCGGAAACTTTGGCGGCAGCGGCGTCAGGCTGTTGTTGCTGCGGATTCTGCAACTGCTCAAAGCTGTTTATCTGCAAAAAATGCTCGCGCAAAGACTTTTCGATCGGCAAATCTTGCGCCAGCAGCAAACCACCGGCAAAAAGGAATATTGCCAGACCAACTGCCACAACAGATCTGTTCTTAATTATGGTGAGCATATCTATAGATGATACTGTTAATTGTATCAACCCACAATCCCTCTTCACCGCCCAGGTATTGCCGATTGGCGATGGTAAAACTGCAAAAAACTTTGACTGGCTCGACAAAAAAGCAGAGACAGTTGTTAATACAGAACTTTACTGTTTATAGCTTTGACTGTTGCATCAATCTCGTCTCGCGACATACGAAGAGCTTTTTCTGAAGTGCCGAAACCGATTTCGAGCTGTTGCGCTTCGAGGCCTTTAAAAATTCCAATGGCAAATTCATTAACAGGAACCCCGAAAGTGTGCAGACCAGGACCACCTAGATCGGTATTTACTGCCGGAGGAACAATCTCTATGACTTCTATCCCATCAGCAACTAACTGTTGGCGCAAGCTGATGGTAAACGAATGAAGTGCAGCTTTGGTAGCACAATAAATTGGTGCTGCAGCCATCGGCGTAAAGGCCAGTCCAGATGAGACATTGAGAATGGCTGCATTGCTTTTTTCTGACAAATGAGGCACAAACAATGAAGAGAGATGAACGGGTGCCTCAAAATTCACTGCTATTTCCTGCTGAAAATAGCTCCAATTCTCCTGAGGCCTGTTGAAATTGATCTTTTGCTGTATTCCTGCATTGTTGACCAGAACATTTAAATCAGGAAATTCACTCGTAGCCCAGTTAAAAAGATCGATACGCTCGCTTTCAATTGAGACATCACAGGCTCTGGTGATCAGCTCAGGATTTTTGCGGCGAGCTTCTTGAAGTTTTTCTTCTCGACGACCACAAATAAGCACTTTGTTACCACGCTGCAGAAACTGTTCAGCTAATGCCAGACCAATCCCGTTTGAGCCGCCAGTAATCAGAACGGTGTTTCCAGAAAGCTTCATAAAAATTATCCTTGGTCATAAATTTTCATAAATTTCAGATTCAGGTTTCAATCATTCTACATGATATCAGGGCGAACGTATTAAACTATCTTGGACTGGATTTTCACCTGGGCGCCTCGTTCATTCTGACTCGTGCGCATTAAACCATACCATGGTCAAAACGTGGGAATTAAGGAAAGACAGCAAAAAGCGAATGGATAAAAACTTTGCTTTCGATTAAAAAAAAATTGATATAGAATGCCCGCATGATGTTTAAAAAGATGGTTTTTTTGAGTGCGATTCTGCTGTTTGCCTCGCTTATACTGCTGAATGGCTGCCAGCAGCAACCTAGACTGACCTTCATGGTTGGCGGTGCGCCGAATGAACTGGCATTTTTTGAGAATTTGCTCGCGTCTTTCACCGTCGAGACCGGCTTTGAGGTTGCTCTGATCAGACAATCAACCGACTCAACCCAGCGCAAGCAAGGCATTTTGCTGGCTCTACGCGGGCAACGCCCCGACCCCGACGTTATGCTTCTCGATGTCGCCTGGATTGGTCAAATCGCAGCATCGAACTGGCTGGAACCGCTTGACAGCTACGAAATTAACCAGCAGGATTTTTTTGCGAGCATTATCAAGCTGGCCGACACTTACGAGAACAAATTAATCGGGCTGCCGCTGTACATAGATGGCGGGCTACTCTACTACCGACGCGACCTGCTGCAAAAGCACGGCTTCACTCAACCACCCCAGACCTGGAGCGAACTGCGTCAGATGTCTGAGCAGATAATGCCGATCGAACGCGAGCAAAACCCCAATTTCTGGGGGTATGTCTGGCAGGGTGCTCAGTATGAAGGGCTGATCTGCAACGCGCTTGAATTTTTCACTTCAGCAGGCGGTGGTTTTTTTGTCGGCACTGCGACACCGGTTATCGACCAGAAGCTGAATATCGAGGCGTTGCAGTATATGTGCGAACTCCTTAACAAACAACCAATTTCGCCGCCAAACACCTTCACCGACATGAAAGAGGAAGAGGTCAGAATGTTTTTTCACAACGGCAACGCGCTGTTTGAGCGCAACTGGCCGTATGCATGGGGTCTGCATAACGCTGCAGATTCGGCGGTGCGTGGCAAGGTTGGCATAGCACCGCTGCCAGGTTTTGCGCCGGGGAAAAGCGCTTCAACACTTGGCGGCTGGCACATTGTCATGTCGAGATTCTCTGACAAAAAGCCAGAAGCTGCCGCGCTCATCAAATATCTGACTTCTACAGCAGTGCAAAAACAGTTGTCGCTGAATCTTGGCTGGAACCCCGGCAGGATAGATGTTTATGACGACCCCGAATTGCTCGCGGCCAACCCGGCTTTGAAAGATCTCAAACAGGTATTTCATAACGCCGTGCCCAGGCCGATTATTCCTTATTACTCGAATGTTTCCCAGATTCTTCAGAAGCATATAAGTGCAGCCCTGGCTAATCGCAGCACACCTGAAGAATCGCTTAAAAGGGCGCAAACCGAAGTGCTGGAGTTGATGAAAAGCTATGGCATCAAATAATTTTCTGCAGAACTACGACAAAGGTGAAGTGCGCACCGCCTGGATTTTTATCGCGCCACTTTTGCTTGTCGTCGGGGTATTTGTATTGCTGCCGGTTCTCGGTACATTTTACAGCAGCCTGTTTCTCGATGTGTCTTACCTGCCCGAGCATTTCGTCGGACTGCGTAACTACGTTAACCTGCTCAGTTCGCCGGATTTCTGGCAGGCTCTGCGCTTTACCCTGGCTTATACAGTGGCGGCAGTTACGCTTGAAGCTTTCTTCGGCATCATTTTTGCGCTGCTGCTTAACGAGTCCTTTCCCGGACGCGGAATGCTCAGAGTTGTGATTCTGATTCCGTGGGCAATCCCGACGATTGTCTCGGCAAGAACCTGGCAGCTGATCTACGAATACACCTACGGCGTGATGAACTACCTGGTAGTTAACTGCGGAATTTCTGCAGAGCGCATAAACTGGATGGGCACAGAGCTTGGCGCCTTCTGTGCGCTGGTATTTGCCGATGTCTGGAAAACCACGCCGTTCGTAGTGCTCATTCTGCTCGCCGGCCTGCAGGCGATCCCGGAAGACATCTACCAACAGGCAAAAGTTGACGGTGCCGGCATGTTCAGACGCTTTTACAAGATCACTCTGCCAATGCTGATGCCGGTTCTGGTGATCTCGCTGATCTTCAGAACCATAGATTCGCTACGCATGTTTGACCTGGTCTACGTGCTGACAGGCGGTGGGCCGGGTGGCTCAACCAGGACCCTTTCATATCTTGGATTTGAAGCATTCGCCAACGACAATTTTGGCATGGGCTCAACTATTTCGGTAGTCACCTTCGTTGTCGCCTTTGCAATTACCCTGATTTATCTGAGAGTCGGAAAGTTTTCGGAGCAACTCAAATGACCAGGGAAACAATGATAAAGAACTTTCTAATCTTTTCGACCGGCCTGTTTCTGCTCGCCTTCACGCTCGGGCCATTCATCTGGATGCTCTGGATATCACTGGCCGATCGCGCTGATTTTCTGGTAACCGGCAAAGTTGAGTATTCATTCAGTAACTATTATCAGGTGCTCAGCGCACATTCACTGCATTTTCTTGATTACCTCACAAATAGCCTGATAATCTCAACAATTACCGCAGTCGTCGTAACTTTTTTTTCAAGTATGGCCGCTTATGCGGTTTCGCGCATGCGCTTTCCGGGTCGGTCATTTGTTCCGCTGCTGATACTGGCAATGTCAATGTTTCCGCAGATCAGCATAGTCGGCTACCTGTTTGAAATGTTTTCTAAAGCAGGCCTGATCAACTCGCACATGGCGTTAATTCTGCCCTATATCGCCTGGACAATACCAATCGCGCTGTGGATAAACATGAGCTACTTTACCCAGATTCCGCTCGATCTCGACAAAGCCGCGCTGGTAGACGGCGCCGGCCGCATGAAGGTTTTATACAAAATTATCTTTCCGCTCGCGCTGCCCGGCATCTTTTCGTCGGCGCTGCTCGTGTTCATTGCCTGTTTTAACGAATTTCTTTTCGCAATCATGCTCACTATCGACTATACCGCGCAGACATTGCCGGTCGGTATAGCCCTCTTTCAGGGACTGCACGGTGAAATCCCGTGGGGCAACCTGATGGCAGCCTCAGCCCTTGCTTCTGTGCCGCTGGTTATACTCACTCTTATTTTCCAGCGTTACATAGTGGCAGGGCTTATGGGCGGCGCGGTCAAGGGATAACCTGGAGATCAAATTATGAATGCTACAAAAATTACCATCAAGAATCTGGCGAAGAGCTTTATTACATTTCGCGGCAGGGTCGATGTGCTTAAAGGCATCGATCTCGAGATCGAACCGGGCGAATTTTTTGTGCTGCTCGGGCCTTCCGGATGCGGCAAAAGCACTCTTCTTAACCTTCTCGCCGGACTCGAAAAGCCGAGCAGCGGCGAACTGTATTTTGATCAGGAACTCGTTGCCAGCGCGACCGGCAAGTTCAGCGGCCCGTTCGAGCGTGATATCTCGATGGTTTTTCAGAGCTATGCCCTTTATCCACACATGACGGTCGAAGAAAACATCGCCTTCCCGCTTACCAACCTGCCACAGGTTCCTGCGCCGGAGGTCATGAGCGCCAAGGTCAGGGAAACAGCTGCGCTGCTGCAGATCGACCATCTGCTCGACCGCAAACCTGCCGAGTTGTCTGGCGGTCAACGTCAACGTGTAGCAATCGGCCGCGCTATCGTGCGAAACCCTAAAGTATGTCTGATGGATGAACCTCTGAGTAATCTCGACGCCAAGCTCCGCAACGAAATGCGCGCGCACCTCAAAGATCTGCAGAAAAAGCTCGGCGTTACCTCTGTTTATGTTACGCATGATCAGCTGGAAGCGATGACACTCGGTCACAGAATTGCCATCATGAACAATGGCGTGCTGCAACAGGTCGGAACTCCGGTCGAAATCTACCGGGCGCCAATAAATCAGTTTGTCGCGAAATTCATCGGCTCACCGACCATGAACATGCTGACCGGCGCTCTGCTCGAAGAAAACAGTGCATTATATCTGCAGGCTGATGGCCTGAGAATCAAGCTGCCAGAAGCTACTGCGGCAAGTCTTAGAGCGAAAAATCTAAAACAGATAACGCTAGGAGTAAGACCAGAGCGACTTTATGTAAAGTCAGAAGGGGAACAGAATCTCACGCTGCCGGTCAGCGTAATCGAGAACGTAGGCCCCGAATTTCTGGTCTATTCATTTCACAAGCAGGGTCAGATCGTAGTCAGAACACCAGAAGAACCGACTGGCGACAATCTCAATCTGGCGCTGGACGCAGAACATCTGCATCTGTTCGACGAGCAAGGCAACCGCATTTCCTGCTGACACTACCAGCAAAAGAGTTGATAAATGAAACATCCTGAAGGCATGATGCTGATTGTTTTTGGCATTTTTACGATGCTTTGTTCATTCAAGGACTACGACTTTTTTATGAACAATCAGAAAGCAAAATTTTTCGTATACCTGTTAGGACGCGATGGAACCAGGGCGTTGTATTTTGTGCTTGGCTTTTTTATGCTGATCGCTGGAATGATAGCTGTTAGATAAGTTGAATTATCTCTGTACAAAACGATTGCCAGGATATAGAATAAATTCTCATTTTTGAGTAGTTTAGCTACAAAGAAACTTTAATCTCATTTTTTTAAAATAAAGGGAGCAAGAACCAATATGGAACTAAGTTTTTCTAAGGATGAGCTCAAAGCCTTGGTTGAAATGTCAGTTATAGCAGATTGGGTAATGACCGCGCATGATAATGAAGATGATGAGCGAAAAGATCCATACATGAAACTGGTACAGAAGATTTACGCATTTGCTCATAAGAACGGCATGAAAAAAGAAATTGAACATCTTGAAGATATCCAGGAATTCTTTCCAGACGAACAATGGGAAGAAAAAAGTCTGGCACGCACTTTTATTACCGAGTTTGAAGAAAAAACGTTCTGGGACGAACTAGTTGAACGTCTTGCAGAGCGAGAATTAAACCGCAAACTGAAAAACAGTAAAGCTGAAAACGTTGAACAGCACATGGAAATCTTCGAAGAATATGCCAGCAAATACGCGAACGAGTTCGCTGAAAATGGCATTGCCAACCTTGATGTCGTTACCAGCAAACCAGGCAAAAAGTAGAGTTCAAGACTTACTAACCCGTGTATGTCACTCGAATAGCTTCACGGATAAGCTCACGGTTATTGTTTAAGCCTAGTTTTTCGCGCAGACGCGAGAAATAAGTTTCGACAGTGCGGCTACTTACTGAAAGCTGCTGAGCAATTTCGCCAGGGCCGAAACCACGGGCAAGAAGAGTCAGCACTTCCATTTCCCTTTCTGACAGCTGTTTTAAGGAAAGTTCACTACCACCCTGCTGAGTGATTCTTTCTTCAAGGCTCTTTATCAGAGTGGGACCAAGATACTGTTTGCCTTCCAGCACGACAAAAATTGCGTCAACAAGAGTTTCGACCGGATCCGCCTTGGTAACGTAGGCGTTAACACCTATTTTAAGAGCATTCTCCACAAACAGCGAAGAATCATGCATTGAATAAACAATCATGCCAACATCCGGAAGCAGATGGCGCATTGCAGCCATCATGGCAAAAGCGGTCTCACCATTTAATGACAGATCAAAAATAGCAATATCTGCCTGCGCACCAGGCAACAGGGCCATCGCCTCGCTTTCGCTGGCAGCTTCCCCGCACACAATAAAGCCGCGCTCCTGAAGCATCATCTTGAGCCCAAGACGCATTACCGGATGATCTTCTACGAGAAATATTCGAGTTGTTTCAGGAGATTGTGGCTTCATTAAGATTTCCTCCGTAAATTAGTGCATTTATGGTCAGTCTGACCCCGTCATCCTGCTGTCTATTTTCAATTTTACAGGTGCCACGCAAAAGTCCAACCCGGTAGTCAATCAGTTGATTCTTCTATTTTGCAGCGCCTGGGTTGCCAACTTGCAACAAAGGCAGGCCTGTAAATGAGAGAGCCAGCCCGGATGGTCGATGAAATAGACTCATTTCACTCGACCATCCATGGCTCCGGGCACTAATCGACAACGCCCCTCACTTTGCCGCTTTTATCTTGAAAATCCCCACGCTTATAAACACTTCTGTCTATTTATAGCAACAAAGTTTCTTTTTGTATGTCCGGGAAATTACGTACAAAAAACGTGCATTTTTTCGAAAGACATTATGGAAAGGTCAGGCAAATGATTGCCAGAAGCTATTAATTCTTCCAGAATATTTCTTCGACTCTGATAAAGCTTTGCAGGAAATTGTCACGCAATCTTAATTGAGTCTTATGGCATTCAAGTGCATTTTTCTTGATTTGAATGGCGGCAGCAAGCTGAAAAATTGCAAGGAACAGAAATATTGCGACTAAAATAGTTTTTTTCACAACTATCTTATACATTATTTTTTGCCCGCCGGCAATCTTATAACCCTTGCCCATGCTTGCTTATCAGCTTTTCACCGTGATAGCCTGAGATGCCACGATAACTCGTGGCATCTCAGATGTTTATTACCACTTATTTGGCGCTGAAGATGGAGTTTCCTTTTTCTCTTTTGGTGCTGGAGCAGGCAGTTCAGGAATGATTTTCAGTAATTCACCGAACATTTTTTCGATGGTGATTTTGGGATCAATGATTTCGACTGAACCCTGAATGGAATTGCTTTTGGCACCACCACGGCTATAGAAAACTTTTGCTTCGATTTTGTTATCTAAAAGCTGGGCAAAGATACCCTGTGGCTCAACACCTTCTGTGAGATATGTTTCCAGCCATTTACCGATCGGGTGAGCTGGTCGCTGCATCTTTTCAATGCGTGCCTGGCGCTTCTCATGACTTTTTGTCATTTCGTTCTTGAGAAACTCTTTTCCACCTATCATAAGCGCCGCGTAGGCTTTATCACCCACAAGAGGTATCATGGCGTCATAGTCTTTACTAACGTCGGTTCCGGCGCGGGCGTCGATGAAAACCTTAACTGCGACCAGAGTGCCGAGAACCACCTTCGAGTTATCAAGAAAACACAGGCCACCTTTTTCATCCTTGGACCTGTAAATGGTCAGATCACCAAGTTTTTCTTCGTCAATTCCCTGTCCAAACATACCTTTGATAAATTCCATGATTTTGACTGTATTGAAAGACCCGGACAAGACAAAGACGGCATTGTCTTCTCGTTTTGTGGCGCCTTTTTTTACCATCAGCTGAACCCTGGAAATGTCTTTTAACGGGTTAAAAGCTGTGGCGGCAAAAAAGTCATTGAGTTTCTCTCTGGCCATCGGAGGTATAGGCGCGACCTTAAGCAGTTCTCCCAGAGGCAACCCGGAATGATTATTCACAAAAACAACTATGTCAGCCCCGGAAGGAATCGGGTCCAGATCTACAGCCAAGGCAGGCATAAGCGAAAGAACGAAAAACAACAACCCCACATACAGAATTTTCCTGTTCATAAAAACCTCTCTTCTTAAAATGACATCTCAAAGACACCTTAACCTTTAATACAGAACCTTTTCAAGAAGGTTCATTTTTTTATTCATTATCATTCAAACGGCTCTGCAACTCATTTTTTTGCGAAAAAGCTGCATCACATCAATATCAACGTGTAGGTTTTTTCGCATTGAGAACCAGTTCCCTGCACCAAGTCTATTTTTGCAGCGCTTTTTGAATCAGCACACTTAGATCAGAAACACTGTAGGGTTTTTGTATAATCCAAGACAATCCATTAGCCTGCATTTGCTCTAGATCACCTGATTTTGAAAAACCAGAAGCAAGAATAACTCTTACCTTTGGGTCAAATTCCTTCATCATTTCAAAACATTCGCGACCATTCATTACTGGCATAATCATATCAAGCAGCACCAGATCAATTTTGTCATGCATTGTTCTAAAACATTCAAAACCCGCAGCACCATTTTCGGCGGTAAGAACTTCGTATCCAAGCTGCTCTAAAATATCTGAAGTAGTGGTTCTTATCATTTCTTCATCGTCAATCATCAGAATGCAACCCTGTCCGTGAACCGGAGGCGGCATATTTATTGTTTTTTGCCTGGTTTTTTCGGTTAGTGGTAAAAGAACATGAAAAACAGTGCCAGCGCCTAGTTCGCTATATGCGAAAATAGCTCCCTTATGTTGTTTAACAATTCCAAATGCTGCAGCAAGACCAAGGCCAGTACCCTTTCCTGTAGCCTTAGTAGTAAAGAAAGGCTCGAAAATTTTTGGAAGGTCTTCCGGTCTGATGCCACAACCTTCATCCCGAATGTCAAATTCTATGTAGTACCCTGATTCAACACTATAGGCTTGAGCGCTATTTCGCTCAAGAAAGATGTTCCTGCTGTCAATAGTAACTAACCCACCATCAGGCATCACATGACTGGCGTTTATGCCAAGATTGAGAAAAACATTCTGTAGCTGCGCCAGATCACCAATTACCATGCTTTGAGAAGCGATCAGATTAAGCTTGATTTTAATTTTTTTATCCACGCTGTATTCTAAAAGAACCACGGCTTCACGAGCCGCGACATGAGAATCAACAGGCGTTGCCACCAGATTACTTTGCCGGCTGAATGCCATTAATTTGCGGATGAGGTCTGAAGCGCGTTCTGATGAATCCTGAATCACGCCCAGATACTTAGCAGCTTTAGCATTTTGTTCTATTTCCCCGACCAATAGCTCTGCAGCTCCAATAATGCCGCTCAGTACATTGTTAAAATCGTGGGCGATGCCACCGGCAAGCTCTCCGATAGCGTCCATTTTCTGGGCCTGTCGAAGCTGTTGTTCAAGCTTGCGCTGCTCTGTTATTTCAAAGAGAGCAATTACAAAGTGATCGGGTTTATATTGAAAAACCACACAATCATACCACCGACCATTAGTCTCCAGAAGTTGTTGAAATCTGGTTGATTCACCAGTTCTGGCGACAGCGCCAAAGGTACCTATCCAGTCAAAAGATCCTTTTTCAATATTGGGAAAAGCCTTTTTTAAAGTTTTGCCGCGTGGGTCAACACCTGTTAATTTTTGAAAATGGGAGTTGGCATCGATAAAATAGCAATCCTCTGGAAGATCGTTGTCATCGTAAATCATGCGATTATAAGCGACACCGAGAGGGCCATGCTCAAAAAGCGCATAAAATTTCCACTCTGCGTCTTTAAGCTTCTGTTTATTCTTAAATTCTTCAGTGACATCGCGAAATACAAGAACGACGCCAGTCACACTACCATTCTCACTACGAATCGGTGTCCCGCTTTCAGCAATATGTCTTTTCAAGCCATCACGGGCAACCAGAATCAAATTTTCTGCAGATTGACTCACTTGCTGGGTCTTAAGAATCTTATCCACAATATTGCTATCTTCAGCGTCTGTATCTGCGTTAACAATCCTATAGACATCACAAAGCTTACGCCCAGCTGCCTGAGAGTTCTTCCAGCCAGTGAGAATCTCGGCCATTGGATTCATTTGTAGAATGTTGCCGGAAATGTCTGTCGAGATAACTGCATCAGCAATTGAATTAAGAGTGGTACGGTGTCTCTCTTCTTCAGTCTGAATTTCTTCAAACAGCAAATCTCTTTCCGTAGTCGCATCTCTTATTGAACTAAGCACGGAGTTCAGGCAATGTCCAAGTTCCTGCGTTTCACTGGTACCGCTGACCGGTATTTCTACAGTAGAAATGCCGGACAATTTGATTTTCTGTGCAGCTTCAGCAAGTTGTTGAAGTGGTTGGCTAAGGTTTCTAGCAAGCATTGAGGCTATAATCAATGCCAATGAAAGAAGGGCGCTGACGATTCCAAGAATTTTCCAGCGAAGACTGATAAGAGGAGCGGTCAATTCATCCTGATACACCGAAGCAACGATATACCAATCTAGAGGGGCAAAGTAATGTATATAAGCCATTTTCTTCAAAGCCCCGTCTTCTGGGTCTCCCGGTGGTTTTCGCCATGTGTAAAGTATGTGTTGATCAGGAGTTTTTGCAGCAGCCATCAAATTATCCATGAGGTCTTTCTCCGCTTGAGGTGCTGCCAGATCATTCAAAGATTTTCCCGAGTAAGAAGGATGAACCAGAACATCGTATCTGCCGTTAAAAATAAACAGATAGCTGTTTTTAGAAATCTTTATTTTGGCAAAGGCAGTTCTAAGCTCTCTAATTATCGCTTCGATTCTAAGATTACTGTCCCTTTCGATATCATCTATGTAAAGACCAGTGCCAATTATCCAGTTCCATGGCTTGAAAAGCTTTACATAAGAGATTTTTGGCTGTCTCTCTGTAAGTCCTGAATTTGTCGGTTTAGGCCAGAGGTAATTAACGAAACCGGATCCTTTATCTCGACAGACATCGACAAAGACCTGAAACAGGTTTTGTTTGCCGTCAAGCGCAGTATTATACAGTGGGGTTTTACTGTCCATGATTTGCCCATCTAGCTCAGGCATGGTTGGGTGCATGATCATGCGTGCGTATGGAGCCTCATTACTGTTTATCCAAACATAGCCCGTGTCGTTGGCATAACGTATTCTTTTGACAAAATCTTTTGCAACCCGATGAGCTTCGTCTTCACTTAGCTCCTTATCAACAATCTTTTGATTAAGATTTGCTAATTCGGCAAGGGTTAGAGCAATAATACTTTCGAGATCACGTTTTCTCTCATTCAGCAGATAGTCTCGGTAAAAGAGATAACTGTCATACTGGGTTTCGAGATGAACAGCGGCCATTTTTAGAAGGTTGCGAGCATGCATCATCTCAGAGTTAACGATGTGATTTTCCATCTGCAACTGCTGAAAAACTGAAATAATCAAAGCCGTAGCCAAAACAAGGCCAGTAATAATTATGAAAACTCTTGCCCTGAAAGACTTAAACAATTCCTCGCCTCAGATCCATGGATTATTGATATCGTGTATTATTCTATGTGTTAGTGATATCCACAAATAATGATACCATCAAAGTATTGTCAGCGAAACCTGAAAATCAGCAACTCACGCGACAAAATGTAATGTGAGAATGCTACTAACTATTTTTACAAAAGAAAGCACGAAAATGAAATACTACTCTCACAACAGCTTTGCTCAAATTTCAGCTATTCTTCTGGTCTTTGCTTTTTCTTTCTGCGATCAGCTGTTTGCGGCAACTCCTGCAAATCCCGCATGGGATAATTATAAGGTGACGCAAGTTCCAGCGTCATTTTCTGCACCTATTGACATGAAAATCGTCGACAAAGAATGCTCATGGGCAAAAGACTATATTGCTTCAGATACGACAGAGCAGCCTGACTTTGCCGGATTTTTCAAAATCCTGCGAGTTTCTGCCGGAACCATGTGCAGTGCGATACTGCTGGTCGACTGCAGAACTGGAAAAATTGTTCAAGCTCCATTTTCCGTTGAAGTTGGCTGCAGTTACAAATTAGAAAGCTCTTTATTCATTGTTAATCCCATAGAGCAGATAAGAGAGGCTTTCAGCGAGTCAATGATTCCAGACTGGTTGAAAACTAAATATTACAGCTGGAACGGTAAAAGATTTGTGCCACTGAAAAAGAAGCATTAATTCATCATTCAGCTGAGTTCTGCTGCCATTTTATCCACTGATTGAGGCCATCAACAATCCAGCCCGCCTGATTAGGCTGCACCCGAAGAATAAACCTTTGATCGGTCTTCCAGGGGCGCTTTAAAAGCAGGTAATAGTCGGGTGATTCCTCAACCTGATCATTATTCATTGCTAAGAAGCTCTGAAGCTCATTCTTAAAAACTGTTCCCGGTTTAATTGGAGCTCTAAGATAGAAGGAACGTTGCTTGTAATAAGCTTGCCGGATATCGAATTTAATGTAGTCAGGAGCGCGGGTAATCGACAATATCGGGGTATTTGTTCTAGTCAGAACCCATGCAAAAACAAAGATCAACGCAACAATAATCAGACTGCCCAAAAGCTCCATTGGTTGCTGATTAACATATCTGTAAATTATTACTCCGATAAGATAGATTCCAAGTAGCCCGAAAAAAGCAGCAAAAAGATTACAAACAGCCTCGCTAAATCTCTGAGGAACAGAAAAATTAATAACACTTTCAGTCTCTGAGTTATTTACGACAAGATTCAAAGCCTCTGGTGGTTCAGCCCAGTGCCATTGTTCCTCCAGGCTCTGGCTAGCTGTATCAACTTCATACGCTACAGCAGGAGTCTCTTTGGCGCGCTTCCAGTTCAACCACAGGCGAACAGCCGCACCCAACATGATTACTACAAAGAGTATTTTCCCACTAGAGGGCAACATATCATATAAAGCCACGACTCGACCTCAACTGATCTAATTTATCTGGAATAAAAATGACAAAGTTACGATTCGTGCATATCAGGCTCGGCATCACAAGTTGTGATAGTCTTTTCACTCTTAAGCGAACATGAATTTGAAAGGTGCCGGAGCAATAAATTCGCCGACAACAAATTCGTCTTCGAGATTAAGAAATTCTTTTATGGCCAACTCAATAGCTCGTGCTTCATCTGTGCTGTAGAGGCTGGCAATCAGCGTTGTCTTTTCACCATCGTTGTTGATCATTTCTAAAGTAGTAACCTGCCCGCGTCGACCAGCGGAATATCTGGCAGCAAAAACGTTACTTATCTCGGAAGTGGCAATTGAAAAATGTTGGTTGGCGCATGGCAACGGGCCAGAATCAATTTTTAATGTGTCTGCAGTAAGAGTTATTGTCGTTTTATTGATACAAAAACGTAATTGCGCAAAGAAAATTATCAAAATTACCACAACAAAAATCAGTAAAAAAAGAAAGGCAACATAGTCAGCATCCTGATAAGCCTTGTATGAGCCAAAAAAAATACCAATCGAAAATAAGCACGCAACCCCCAGCTGCAAAACAGAAAAAATGTTTATCCAGCTGAATTTTATGGTCAGTTTGTCGGTTTCTTTATTGATAAGGATTTTCGCAGGAACTTCGGCCAGTTTTTTGAGTTCTTTTCTTCTTGCCAGAAACCATGGTTCGTTGTAAATTTCGCAGGTTGAGCCACAGGAACTGCATTTGGCAGTGCCTCTGTTCATAAAGACATCGCCTTCTTTAATCTCATTGCCGCAATCACAGATCATTTTCTCCATCACCAATTTCCATTCGATTGTCTGTGCTGAATAAGCATCAACCTAATCTGAGGCGCAGACACTCCAGGTTTAAGAGTCATATCAGTCTAAAATTCGCCAGAAGCAGTGACGAAAACCTACGGCTTTGCTGCGCAATTTTTCGGCAAATGAACACACTCAACCAAACCAGCTTTTGGCAAGAATGTTGGCAAGAGCAATGGTCGGGGCGGTGTCAGTCTTGAAAAGACGACGACCAAGCCATACAGGCTGCCATCCTTTATCAAGCAATATTTTTACTTCGCGGTCAGAAAAACCGCCCTCGGGGCCAGAGGCCAACCAGATGCCGGTGCGATCAGTCGTTTCTGGCAACTGGTGCAGTGAAACCGACAAAGCTTCTTCGTGCAACAAAATCGGGGTAACAGTTTCAGCGGGTGTTGGCAACTGTTCAAGCTTAACCGGATCGGCAATTTCTGGAAGCTGACAACCGCCACACTGCAACATGGCCGTTGCTGCGATTTTACGCCAGCGTTCAACCTTTGAAGAACCGGGCTCTCTAACAATACAACGCTCTGCCATCAGCGGTATTATTCTTAAAACACCCATTTCGACGGCTTTTTCTATGAGCCATTCGAAACGCTCACCCTTTGAAACCGCAGCGAACAAAGAAACCTCCAGACTGGGCTCTCGCTCTGGAGTTTGCCATGTCTCAGCGCTATAGGCACCCTTTAATCCTAACACGGCAGTAGCTTCATGCCCACAGCCATCGGTGATAACAAATTTATCGCCCTCGCGCAGGCGCAAAACGCGCTCGATGCGGTGACGGTTATCGTCGTTAAGGGTGCCGACCAGAGCTGGCTCGATTATTCTGGCATGCGGAACCATTCAGATCAGACCTCGATGCGCGGAGCGTCTTCCCAGAGATTTTCGAGATTATAGAAAATACGCGCCTTGGGCTGAAAGATATGGAGCACGAAATCACCGCCGTCGATCAGCAACCAGTTTGAGCTTTGATCAGCTTCGAGTCTGACGCCACCAACATTGGGTATTTTGATGAGCCTGGCTACAGTGTCAGCAAGCGCACGCGCATGGGTACTGCTGTTGCCAGAGCCAATAATAAAATAATCCGTATAAGGCACCATACCGGTTACATCAAGAACAACCAGATTTTCGACCTTTTTATCTTTGAGAGTTTCGATAATGACTTTAATAGATTCAGGAATTTCAGCGGGTTTAGACAATGTAGCCTCCGGAGGTAAACAGAGGGAGCGCAGGAACTGCGCCCCCTCGAGATTGTTCAATTAAACCATGCTCTTGTTGCACCGAGATTGCTTCGACTGGCAAAGCTCTCCTCGCGAAGGCCATGGATGGGTGAGTCGCGGTGTGCGAACGAACCGACCAATGACATCAGAACATGTTCAAACATGAAAGACAAAATTCAGATGCCTTTAAAAACCGAATAAACGTAGCGACCGAACATATATTTCTTTTCTTCGACGAAATCGAAACCCTTTTTGAAGGCCGCGAGATTGATTTCCAACATTTCCTTCTTACCACCGGGCATCAGACTTGGCAGACAGGCTACCAGGTCGTCAAATGTAATAAGCTTGCTGAATTTTGAGTAAGCGCCAGCCATTACCAGATTTGCAACCCTCGGATTACCAAGTTCTTCGGCGATTTCACTGGCAGGAATTTCGACCAGCCTGATGTCATCGCGGAATTCCTGACGTTCGATGAGTGAAGAGTTATACATGAGCATGCCGCCAGCCTTGATTTTAAGGTTGAACTTGGCAACGGAAGGTCGATTCATGGCAATAACCGTATCAGGAACGGTAACCATGGGCGAGGCAATTTCATTTACGGAAAGAATTACTGAACAGTTTGCGGTACCACCGCGCATTTCGGGGCCATAAGACGGGATCCAGGAGACGTGCTTACCAGCGTGCATTCCTGTTTGGGCCAGAACTTTTCCCAGAAATAGAATCCCCTGGCCACCGAATCCCGCCAGAATAACTCTTTCAACTTTTGACGACATATACGCCTCCTAGGATATTATTAAATCTGTCAGGCTTTTTCAACGCCCTGAGTATCTTTGAAGGTACCCAGCGGAAAAACCGGCAGCATGTTTTCTGTTAGCCATTTGTGCGAATCGGTCGGCTTTTTGCCCCAGTTGGTAGGACAGGTGGCAACCACTTCTACAAAAGCGAAGCCCTTACCCTCTTTTTGCAGTTTAAATGCATTATACAGGGCTTTTTTGGTCTTCATCAGATTGGCTGTGGAGTTGATGGTAACGCGGGTCACATAAACTGGACTTTCAAGCGTAGCAATGATTTCGCTCATGTGAATCGGATACCCGGCAGTAGCAGCATCGCGGCCATAGGGTGAAGTTTGTGTTTTCATTCCAATCAGCGAGGTCGGAGCCATCTGACCACCGGTCATGCCATAAATAGCATTGTTAACGAAAACCACAGTAATGTTTTCGCCACGGTTGGCAGCATGAATGATCTCGGCAGTGCCGATAGCGGCCAAGTCGCCGTCACCCTGGTAGGTGAACACGATTGAGCCCGGTCTGACGCGCTTAATACCGGTTGCAACTGCTGGCGCACGGCCGTGCGCTGCCTGATTGAAATCAAAATCAAAATAATCGTAGGCAAAAACCGAACAACCAACCGGCGCAACACCAATGGTGTGGTCTTTAACTTCGAGTTCGTCAATTACCTCGGCGATCAGGCGGTGAATAACCCCGTGATCACAGCCGGGACAATAGTGAAACGGCTTTTTAGTCATGCTCTCTGGTCGTGAAAATACCTTTTTCATTTATCCTGGCTCCTTTCAGTCGGGTCTGACAAGTTTGTCAACTTCGTTGAGTATTTCGAAATCAGATGGAATTGTGCCGCCGGTTCTTCCGAAGAAGTATACCGGTTTTTTACCATTAACCGACAACTTGACGTCTTCTACCATCTGGCCGCAAGACATTTCGACAACCAGGAACTGACTGGCAGTCTTGGCAAGTCTTTCGAATACATGAGTCGGGTATGGCCAGAGAACTTTGGGACGAACCATACCAGCCTTTATGCCACGTTTGCGGCATTTTTCAACAACTGTCTTAAGAATACGGGAGATAATGCCATAACCGACCAGAATGATCTCGGCATCTTCGCAAAGATGTTCTTCGACAGCGAAATCTTTGTATTCGCCAGTGCTGAAGAGGTCAGTCATAACCTGATATTTCTGATAGAGATGCCAGTTATGTTCTTCGAGCTCATCTACATCAAGAAAGATCGACGAACATAGATTTCTTTCGCCTTTATCCTTGCCATTGTAGCCAAGAGCCCATTTTTTGCTGTTAACTTCGTAATCAACCGGATCAGGCAAAGTAACTGGTTCCATCATCTGGCCTAGAACACCGTCAGAAAGAAGCAGAACCGGGTTTCTGAAACGATCGGCAAATTCAAAGCCAGCTATGGTCATATCGGCCATTTCCTGGACTGAATTGGGAGCCAGCACCAGTGTGCGATAGTCGCCATGACCGCCACCACGAGTGGCCTGCCAGTAGTCTGACTGTGCAGGAGCGATATTACCCAGGCCCGGGCCGCCACGCACAACGTTGACCAGAAGACATGGAATTTCGGCGCCGGCGATGTAAGAAACGCCTTCCTGTTTGAGACTCATTCCAGGGCTGGAGCTTGATGTCATAACTCTGGCACCAGCGCTGCCTGCACCATAAACCATGTTTATCGCTGCAACTTCGCTCTCGGCCTGAACAAACACACCATCAACTTCGGGCAGGCGTTTTGCCAGATAAGCCGGCAGTTCAGACTGCGGAGTAATAGGATAACCGAAATAGTATCTGCAACCAGCCAGCACAGCGGCTTCGCCAATCGCTTCATTCCCTTTCATCAGTACCTTTTCAGCCATTTCTCAACTCCTTATTTTTCTTCTTTGTAAATTTCGATAGCTACGTCAGGGCAGCTTCGCGCACAGATGGCACAGCTGGTGCATTTGGCTTCATCAATGATGCCAGCCGGATGCACTCCCTTGGACGTAAGATGATCCGCAAAAGCAAGAATCTTGAGAGGACAGCGCGAAATGCAGATTCCGCAACCCTTGCAGAGATTTTCGTTAATAACCCATTTTGACATTTGTCTTCCCTCCGGAGTTTGGTCAGTGCGTGCTTTGAGCGCAGTCATAACCCTTTTTCAGTGCAGCCAGATTGAGTTCTAATAACTCTTTCTTGTTGGCAGGCATCAGGGTCGGAAAAGCCTTAAGAAAAGCATCGAAGTTCATCATATCACTGAACCGGGCATAAGCGCCAGCCATTACTACATTAGCCACTTTATCGCTGCCGACTTCGGCGGCCAGTTCGTTGGCTGGAATAGCGCAAACCTTGATGTCAGAACGAAATTCCTTCTGATCGATCAGTGACGAGTTATAAATAAGCATGCCACCCGGTCTGATCTGTTCGATAAATTTGGCGACAGATGGTCGGTTCATCGCGATCAGAGTGTCGGGCTCGATAACAATCGGCGAGGCAATTTCTTGTCTGGAAATCACCACCGAGCAGTTAGCTGTGCCACCACGCATTTCTGGGCCATAAGCTGGTATCCATGATACATTCTGCCCAATCATCATGCCAGTTTCGGCCAGAACTTTTCCGAGAAAAAGAATGCCCTGACCACCAAAGCCAGCCATGATAATTTCTTCAGTTTCCTTTCCCATGCGATTTTTATCTCCTTGTTAACCAGTCGCTATTCGGCTATAAAATCAGCATCGAAGCCGAGTCGACCTGTGTTACATATAGATACAACTTAACTGCAAATTTTTCAATTAGTAAGCTGCAAAAATCGAGAAAAAATGAATAACAAATCATTCAGCTCTGCTCGTCGTGGACAGTGCCAAAATGCCAGGGAACGCTCCAGTAGCGTTCAAGTACAAACAGCGGCAATCCTTTATAGTCAGCAAAGCCCGGCAACTCAGGGGCAGTAGAACCCAGTTCCTGTGCCAGACCATTGGCGGCAACAGCAAAAGCCAGGGGTATATTCGCATCAGCAGCAAACTTTTGCACCCGGCTCAGGCCTTCAACAAAAAGTTCTACGGTAGTTTCGCTGCCGATATTGGGGTTAGCAACGATATGCGTAGCCTTCATGGAACTCAGTCCACACATGTGTCGAAAATTTTCTGCCAGTTCATCAGGCTTTGCAAAGCCAGGTCGATACGGGTTAATAACAAAAAACACATTGGCTCCACGCGCCAGAGCCAGCTCGCTCATACGAGCAAGCGGTCGCAGACCGGTTTCGCCACCACCGACATCACAAACGATCGCCAGGGAGGTATTTTCAACCGCACCCCAGGCTTCGGCAGGCAGCGCCGGGATATCGCCTGAAACTACCCGGACAGCAGGGCAGATTACCGAGACATTGTGTTTTTCGACTTCATCGCGCAATTTGCGCACACGAAAAAACGGGTTGACAATATCGAAGTCGATAAGCGTCGAATTCTGGTAATGGCGCGCTTTATAAAGCGAAAGATTGAGCGCAAGTTCAGTCTTACCGGCGCCAGTGCCACCAATTAGAAAGGTGGCTGGCGCCGGATTGTCAGCAAAAGGCAGATTCATCAGAGGTCAGATTCCCGCCTTGCCAGTTCCATGAATTTGTCGAAATTCGGATCATCAACGCGACCAATCATTTCGTGGATTACGATTTCCATGGTGGTTATAATAGCTCCGGCGCGACGCATTTTCTCAATCGCGACCTTCCAGTTAACCTTTTTGGTCGAACTGGTGGCATTAAGAACGACATGCACGCGATAACCACGACTGATGGCATCAAGAACGGTCGGGCAGATCGAAATGTGGGTCTCCATGCCGGCAACAATAAGAGTGTTGGTGCCCATGGCTTCAAGCCGAAGAGTGAGATCTTCGCTGCCGAAGCAGCTGTAGCGACTGCGTTTGATTGGTTCAAGCCTGGGAACAAGTTTTTTGATTTCTTCAATAGTTCCACCGAACTTTTGTGGCGAAAGCTCGGTTATCAGAACTGGCAAACCGATCATGCCAGCGAACGAAACCAACGATTTAACGTTATTGATCATGGCTTCCTTTTTGTAGATCGGTTTGATGCATTTTTTCTGTATGTCACAGATAAGAAGAATGCTGCCTTCACGAGAAAGAATGTCTGGATGTCTCATTGTTTGAATTTCTCCTGGCTTAAATAGTCATTTTAAAGTTTTCGCCACAGTTATTATCCCACTTCTGCTGAAAGTTGCCCTCCCGGTCTACCGTCAGCATATTGAAACAATAATTTATTTCTTCTCCATGTGGTGCCCAGATCTGCGCTTTAAAAACCCTGGGCATTTCGATTCTATTAATGGCGGCAGCACGGCCATGTTCATAAAGACGGTCGCCAGAACGATATGCTACATGGCTGACCGAAAACTCATTACCCCACTCGATACCTTCTACTTCCAGTTCGGTATCCTGCGGGTAAGACCAGGCACCAAGGCTCCAGTGAAGACGAACATGCACACAGCTGCCTGAATGATCAATATATTCGATAGTTTTTGGCATAACCAGTTGGGCAAAATTGTTGCTGACCTTCTCGCTGCCGTTTGTATAGTGGATCTGAAAGAAATAATGAAACAGGTATCTTTCAGAACCCTCATAATGGGTGGGAATACGTATAACCCATGAGCGACGCAGAGGTTCGGTTCCCCATTCTGGCATCATTACGAAAGTCTCTGTGGTCTCCCAGTCTACCGGGTTGTTTATGTGTCCAAGCGCCACGCCCAGAGTTACTGATTCTATGTTGTCTTCCTGGTCGACCCATTCTTTTTTTAGATAGGTAAAGCCCTCAAAAGGAAGTGTAGCAAGCACTTCGTGCGCTATTCCATCAGAAATGCCAGCCTTAGGCTGAGCAGATTCGGGATCAGTTTCGCGAGCAAGTGCTGCTGGTTGTGTTTTCATTAATTCGCTTCCTGAAATTTGGCACTATGAAAGTATAACACAATCACCGCCGATTTATAAAGGTCATCTACCGATTTATAGGTCATTTACTCGCCAAGTGTCTTTTTTGCCGAGTCAATATCTCTGATCATCGCCTGCGCATCTTTTGCAAGCTTATCACCTGGCGCCAGGCTGATAACACGCTGGAACGCTGCAACAGCACGATCAAAAGCTGATGAATCACCGGCCAGCCCCTTATCGGTCCAGGCCAGGCCCATGTGATAATTAAGTTCAGCATTCTCGCCGTGCTCGGCCATGGCCGCCCCGTATTTTTCGAGCGCTTCATCGAGTTTGCCACGTTTGTAAAGGTCGTAACCTTCGTTATGCAGCCCTTGCGCAATTCCCACCGCTGTGGTAGCCGAAGCAGTGCCGCTGGCAAGATCAGCAGGTCGACGATGACGATAGGTACGCGCAAGTTCTGCTTGTTTCTGGAGTTCTTCTTCTTCTTTTTCCATGGCCTCACGTGCCATGCGCTCATCTTCGGCCTGTCTGAGCATAGCAACTCTATGGTTTTCCTGCTCACGCCATCTGTCTATACCGGCAAGAAACGGTGTCAGACGGGCACCATATTCGCCTGGGTTTTTTCTGAACGGCGCGAAAAGCTCTTCGGCATAAGCATACATGCCGTTCATATATTGCAGTGCTCCATAATAGTAGAGTGCTTCAAGGTCTTTTGGATCAGCTTTAAATCTAACAGAATAAACCTCGTCAGCACGTGCCAGAAGCCCCTTATCATCTGCCGCTCCTATAGATGGATCAGCAAACATCTTTAAAAAATACATATCGAGAGCTGGATTGAGACCCTCACGGTCGAGAGTAGTAAACACCTCAGCGAGAGGTCCGCTGACAGTACCAAAATAATTTTCAAGTTCAAGATCTGGCTCGCGCGGCTTTACGTCGACGATTTCGATATCGTCGAACACCAGCAGATCCCGTTCGCTGGTATCCTTAGCAACCTTGCCTTCTGGTATAACCAGACCAAAACGACGCAAACGAGTGCTGGAACCGATCAAGGCCATCGCTTCGGTTTTAACCGGATCAATGTTCAATAACGAAACCGAGGTGGTAATCTCACCAAGCATTTTCTGGAGCTGAACGACTCGAGGGTGATCTGGCGCCTGCAAAGCCGCTTCGCGCAGAATTTTGCGCGCCTTGTCGAGCGCTTTGAGGTCGATGTAAACCTGCGCCAGCCAAGTCCGGGCCGAAAAATTCTGACGATCGATCAACAATACGTTCTCAAATTCTAGAGCTGCACCGGTCAAATCGCCGCGATTGTAACATTCCTGTCCTTGCTGCAGGAAACCGCTGATGTCTTCCTGGGTCTGAGCTTTTACCAGTTTCAAATCTGAATGAAACACCAGTATTAGCGTGAGCAGAGCCAATAATTTCAGCCAGCGTGACATCATTTAAAAAAAACTTCCTGACCGAGAACAGCCACTTTTATATGGTTTCGGGCGCGGGTTCTAAAAACGTGCAGCTGCTTACCGGTATAATTGATTCCGCCGGCAGCAATCATTTCAAGATAGCCATTGTTGTTGAGATCAGCAAAAGCAAGTGGAGCGACAGTTTTTCCGATATATTTGGGATAGCCAGACAGTGCGGTGCCATCACGAGAAAGAGCCATTATATATCCGGCTTTAACGCCAACCCCTTCCGGGTTCCAGGCGGTGAATACCAGATCAGGGCGGCCATCACCATCAATGTCAATTATACGCGGCGAATTATAAATTGCATGGCCGGTTTTAAATGGCCAACCAGCCTTGGCGCGGCCGTTGCGATCACAAACAGTTATCGTGCCATCTGCTTGAGCAATAATAAATTCATCGCGGCCATCGCCATCGAGATCGGCCAAACGCGGAGCAGTGTGAGCACCGTCAGATAAAGGAAACTCGTTCAACTTCTCGCCCTGAGTGTTCCACATGACAAACTTCTTGTCGGGAGTGGTGGTAAAAACTTCTTTGACGCCGTCGCCGTCGACATCGCCGACATCAACGTTGAATGGCCAGGTCATGTTGGGAGCGGTTTCTTGTGGCCAACCACTCTGTGGCAGACCATTGACGTTAAAGACCATTACCTTGCCACCATCGTCTTTGGCGATTATCTCTTTAATTCCTGAGCCGTCGAGGTCACGGACCGCAACCGCTGCCGAAACTGAAGTGTTCATTCTGACTTCCCAGAGGAGGCGACCGCTCTCGTCAATACGGCTTACCATGCCTGACTTTGAGCCAATAAAAAGGTTGTGAACCCCGGAGCCGTCAACATCAGCGATTTCGGGTGCCGAAATCAGAATCTTGCCCCTGGTGTTAACCACCCAGTTTTCACGGCCAAGCGCATTGAGACAATAGACTTTGCCGTCCTGCGAAGCCACGATTATCTCAGTTGCACCATCTTTATTGAGATCGGCCAGTTGAACGTCGGCAAGAATCGGACCACCAGTCTGTTTAGGCCAGTATGGCGGTCTGAAAATTTCACGACCGGTCGTTGAAAAAAGATGCACTTTCCCGTCGGTAGCACCAAAAATAATATCTTTAATTCCGTCCCCATCAAAATCATCAATGACCTTAGGTTGCCCGTAAATATCGCCATGCACCTGAGCTGCACACATCAGATCAGCATCTGCCGGAGCATCATTTGACGACTGAGCCCAAAGCGAAGGGCTGGCGAAAACTAAGAGAGCAAAACCAAGCACCAGCACTGCAGAAGGCAGAATTTTCTTCATCTCTTTCTCCTCAAATGCAGTTTTTTAATAAACAACATGGTCGCGATAAATCTTGATCAGGGCGCGCAGTTCGGCAGTTATGCCGGTAGCCTTTGCCACTCCATGGGTAGTGACTTCCCATATATCGTAATTCCCGATCTTAACACCCTTACTGAGATGCGACACATTATAGAAACGCCGCCCACCCTCTTCGTATGGCCGAACAGTTATCACCTTGAACTCTCCATCAGCAAACTGAATATTATATTCCTTGCTGACCCGGTCGCTGGTGTAGCGCGGCGGATATTCGAGATCATGATTGTTCATGTTGTATTGATTTGCTATATTAATCTTAACCTTTTCGAGCGCAGCCTGGGCAAAATTTCGCGCTTTTATGCGCTGCGATTCGGCAAAAATCATGTCGGTAGTCAAACGAGAGCTAAGCCAGTAAGCAATACCGAAAATGGCAAAAACGACCAGCAGAATAAGTGAGAGCATTGCAATAAAGCCGCGGCGACCGTTGTGCTTGCCTTGAATTTCAGTCATATTCCCTCACTGTCTTCACACAAACCAGATCAGTCTCAAGTCTGACCGCAAAGTCAAGATTCTCTGAGCGTTCTGGTTTTTTGGGATCAGTCATTGTCAGCTTGATCTTGATCTGCCTGATATCACCACTGTCTTCAGTAAAATGGAGATCTGAGACCTTTTCAGCAACAACAAAGCGCTTAACATTGCCATCGTGATCGGTTTTTTGCCGAATCAATTCACTCTTGTCGATAAAATACTTGATGTGATCGCGCCGATTCATATCAGAAAACGTAGTCAAAAAAAAGGCAACCTCTTCGCCGCCATTATCAGGGTCTTTGTCTTTATCGAAAATAGTAACCAGGTTGGGAAAAAGATCGCCGATCTTTTCGCCCTGTAAAAACATGTGCCCTTCCTCGTCCTGGCGCAAAATTGGATTGATCTGCTTGAAGTCAGTGAACAGCTGCTTCATGACCAGTTGGATTTTCTGGTTGAATTCCATGTGCTGCTGCCCCCATTTAAAGGTGGCAAGATTACTGCGAAACACGACAATCAGCACCAGAATAATAAGCGAAACGATCAGAACCGAGACACTCAGTTCTAACAGCGTGAACCCTCTATTTGTTGTTTGTGCTTTTTTCATCAAAATGTTGAAGAAGTCTTAAGATTAACGGTATTAGTATTTGCCCGGTAATTGAGCAAGCGAAACTCTTTCTCTATGCCACTTTCCAGCCATTTAAGAATGACCGTGAGCTGCAACAGGTTAGTCTCCTTGGCACCGGTTCCGATAACGGTGTGGTCAGGTGCCTCTTCGATAACCAGGGTACCAGACGCCTGATATTTCACCCTGAAAGTATCAGGCAAAGTAAATTCCGGGTAAGCCGGATCTGGAATATTGATAATCGCCGGCACCGACTTCCAGATAAACGAGTCGCTACGTGCGCGGTCAAGAATATTCTGGGCAGCAATCGAAGCTTCAAGAATTACGCCACCTTTTTCGACAGTGCGAGTGCCCTGGATAAACATCATCAGCACTGGCACAACGCCGACGCCGATGATGAACACCGCCATCAAAACCTCAATCAGGGTGAACGCGCGACGTTGTCGCATTAGTAGCCTCTCCTTTTACGATCTTCGATTTCGGACGAGACATGCTCGTCGGCGAGTTTATCGAAACTTTGCAGGTAGTCTATACCGGCGCGCGCGTTTTCGGCTGCATGTGATTGCGGGTAATTTTCTACTATGCGCTGATAGATCTTCAAGGCCATATCGTTTGATTTATTGCGGAAATAAAGCTCAGCAATACAAAGTTCGGCAATACTGGCTTCTTCTGTATTCGGATATTTTTTGACAAGTTCGTCGAACAGGCTGATTGCCTCTGAATATTCGCCCTTTTCCATGAGCTCAACGCCCTGCATATATTTGCTTTCGAAAAGCGAGCCGCCAGCCGACAGCTTTTTGTTTCCCTGAGCGCGACCAGGCTGATCTATAGAATAATTCAGTCCGTTTCCTTCCAGCAGCTCAAGGGGGCGCTCAATTGCTCCCGTTCGACTTTCCGGAGTTTCGCCGGGCGTCTGTGCGGGCTCTTTTTTAACGGTTTCAGGACGGCCGGGAGGCGGCAAAGTGGTACGTTCACAACAGCCAGTAAACTGCTGCATGAAGAACGCCAGTAAAACTACCCAAAGTATACTGTAACAGACTTTTTGCATGGCCTCAGCAAAGGTGATTTGAGATGGTTCGAGCAATACTGTCTACCAGCCCTTTAATTTCGATTTCATCTGGTCCTTCAGCCATTACTCTTACAAGGTTTTCGGTGCCGGAAGGTCTCACCAGAAGCCGACCACGCCCTGACAGGCGCTTTTCGGTATCACGAATAATGTCAACAATCTCAGGAATACTGTCAAAATCTTTGGTTTTAACACGAATGTTAACCAGCACCTGCGGCAATTTGCTCATTACGCCACTGAGTTCCTTGATGGTCGCACCAGTTTCGCGCATGATTCTGAGAAGGTTACAGGCAGTCAGCAGGCCATCGCCGGTGGTGGCGTGCTCTGACAGGATAATGTGACCGCTCTGTTCGCCACCTACAATTGCCTGGTTCTTCTGCATTTCTTCAAGAACATAGCGATCGCCAACCCTTGTCTTGAAGACCTTGATATCGTTGTTACGCATAGCCAGGTCGAGACCAAGATTGGCCATTACGGTTGTGACCAGAGCGTTGCCCGGTAATTTTTCGCGATCTTTGAGATATTTGGCGGTAATAGCGAGAATAAAATCGCCATCGATAATGTCGCCTTCACTCGAAATTGCGATAACCCGGTCGGCATCGCCATCAAAAGCAAAGCCAACGTCAAAATGCTCTCTTTTCATGACATTGAGAATTGCCGAAATGCAGGTAGAGCCACAGCCAGCGTTAATATTGATGCCGTCGGGATTGACACCGATGGCATCGACACTGTAGCCAAGATCGGCAAAGAATTTCGACGCCCAGCGCGAAAGCGCACCGTTTGCACAATCCAGCGCTATTTTAAGGCGACGTGAACCAACGTTTTCGCCGGCAACACGTGCCAGATTACTGAGCCAGAAACTGGCCGAAGAATCGTCGTGGCTCACGGTTCCGACCTCAGCACCAGTCGGCAGATCGATCTTTCCACCAGCAATCAGATCTTTTTCTATAATTTCTTCGACAACGTCTGAGATCTTGTAACCATCAGGACCAAAAATTTTAATACCATTATCGGCAAAGGGATTGTGTGAAGCACTGAGCATTACACCGCCCATACCCTGCAGTTCGCGAGTAACAAAGGCAACCGCTGGCGTTGGTAGAACGCCGAGAAGACGTGCTTCGGCGCCCATAGAGGCAACACCGGCAGCAACAGCATGTTCGAGCATGTCGCCGGAGCGACGGGTATCCTTGGCTATAAAAACGGGGCGGTCCTGTTTTTTGTGGTTGAGCATGAGCTGACGGGTTGCCAGCTGCGCAATACGAAAAACGGTGTTACCATCGAGAGGGAACTTGTTTGCCAGGCCTCTAACGCCATCGGTTCCAAAAAGTCGGGCCATTGTTTAGCACTCCTGAAAATTCATCTGTATTAAACAGTATATCACATCAGCCAGAGGATACGCGCAGCATTTTTTGATGCGCCAAGACTGGCGTACAATAAAGCAGGCCGGCATAGGAGCCGGCCTGAGTTGCACAAACGACCAGTCAAAAACTAGATCAGGGAGCAACAGCTGCGACTTCGACAGCTTTAATCATGACAGGTGAATTGAGAATGAGAATGCCGACGACCATTGCGAACAGGCCTACTGATTCGGCGATACCCATGGCAACGATTATATTACCAAAACCTTTGCCACCATTGTCGACAAGAGCTCTGACCCCGGCGCCACCAATAATGCCCTGCACGTAAGCAGAGAACAATTCGCAGAAACCGACACCAACAGCTATACCGAAAAGAACTGCGCCATTTTCCGGCACACTGGCGAAGGGGCTCATCAGAAAGTAAAGAATCATACAATAAAGCGTCTGACTTACCGGCATACCCACCAGACCACTGAATTTACCTGAAAGCGGCTTGCCTTCCTTGCCTTCTTTAGCCCAACCAGCAGCGGCGGCTGTGCCTGCGGCTTTGATTCCCAGGCAGCTGCCAAGTCCACCAAAACCCATTACCAGACCTAGAGAGAGTTTTCCCAGTATTGCTAACATTTCTTTCGCTCCTTAAGAGAGTTTATTACTTGATTTCCTTGAAAGGATCATACTTACGACCAGACCATTCGAGTTCGAGGTGGTTTGAAAACTCAAGAAGATTCAAACGCACACCATGTGCAAGAATGGCAATAATACCCAGAATTATATTGATGGTATGCCCGACAACGTATATCGGCACCTTGAACACCAGCGATGGCAACATTGCGGCGATATCGTTAAAAGCACCGGCCACCTTGCCGCCAGCAAGTCCAACTGCCCAGAGTCTGATATAGCTGACGATATCGGAAAAACAGTTCGCAGCATTCTGCAAAATTGCGCCAATACCAGCCGGAATACACTTGAGCGGGTTGAGCGATGGCTCTGTGAACAACAGAATCAGTACCATCGAGATCTTGAACAGCGGCATAATAAATGAGAACGGCATGACAAAAGGTTGTTTAAGGATAAGCTGGCATATTACGCCATACATGGCCCAGAGAAACATGATCCAGCCGGCGTCACCGAGCAGCGACACATCGGGTTT
>Ga0180007_10000439_pt1 | contig 71138 bp, 63 predicted proteins | sample MM_PC_MetaG_FD_121122 | JGI IMG/M metagenome (GOLD analysis project Ga0180007, IMG submission 121122) | Groundwater microbial communities from the Aspo Hard Rock Laboratory (HRL) deep subsurface site, Sweden - MM_PC_MetaG | ecosystem: Environmental > Aquatic > Deep subsurface > Groundwater... | reverse complement strand
TTTGATGTGCCTGGCCGACCGGGTGCTGGTTTTTGGAGACTGCGCGGTCAATCCGGACCCCAATCCCCAGCAGCTGGCCGACATTGCCATCAGCTCGGCGGAAACGGCCCTGATGTTCGGCATCGAGCCGCGCATCGCCATGATGTCCTATTCCACCGGCGAGTCCGGCAAGGGGGTGGATGTGGACAAGGTGCGGGAAGCGGCGGCAATCGCCAGAAAGCAGCGGCCCGATCTCAAACTTGAAGGCCCCATTCAGTATGATGCAGCCATTGATCCGGAAGTGGCCAGATCCAAGATGCCGAACAGTGAAGTCGCCGGCAGGGCCACGGTTTTCATTTTCCCGGATCTCAATACCGGCAACAACACTTACAAGGCCGTGCAGCGTGCCGCCAACGCGGTTGCCATCGGGCCCATTCTGCAGGGGCTCAACAAACCGGTCAATGATCTCAGCCGGGGATGTACAGTGGCTGATATCGTCAACACCATCGCCATCACCGCTATCCAGGCCCAGGCAGGAGTAAATGAAGTGTGAAGGTTCTTGTTCTGAATTCCGGCAGCTCTTCCATAAAGTATCAGCTTTTTGACATGAACGGCCTGGCGGTTCTTGCCTCGGGCATTGTTGAGCGGATCGGCGAATCCCAGGGCCATATCCTCCACAAGGTTATGGGGGCCGGCAGCGACGATGGGAAAACCATCAGGCGATCCGTGCAGGTGGCGGATCATCGCCATGGTTTTGAACTGATGGGGCAGATTCTCTCGGAAACAGGGGCGATCCGCCATACTTCCGAACTTGCCGGCATGGGGCACCGGGTGGTGCATGGCGGCGAGAAATTTCATGAGCCGGTCATCATCACCGAGGAGGTCATTGAAACGATCCGTGGTCTTGTTCCCCTCGCGCCTCTGCACAACCCGGCCAACCTGACCGGCATTCAGGTGGCCATGGAGTATGCCCCTGCTGTCAGGCAGGTCGCGGTTTTTGATACGGCATTCCATCAGACCATCCCCCAGCATGCATACCTGTATGCCCTGCCCAGGAGTCTGTACGAAAAACTGCATGTGCGGCGCTACGGCTTTCACGGCACCTCCCATTTTTTTGTGGCCAAGGAGGCGGCGGCCCATCTGGGCAGCTCTTTTGACCACACAAACCTCATCACCCTGCATCTGGGCAACGGCGCCAGCATGGCCGCCGTAAAAAACGGCAGGTGCGTCGACACCTCCATGGGCATGACCCCACTTGAGGGGTTGATCATGGGAACACGATGCGGGGATCTTGACCCTGCCATTATCTTTTATCTGGCCCGTGAGACGGGCATGGGTCTGTCGGAGCTTGATGCCCTGTTGAATCATGAAAGCGGTCTGAAAGGGATCTGCGGCGACAACGACATGCGGCGCATTGCCGAACGTGCCGTCCAGGGTGATGGTCATGCCGGGCTGGCCCTGGACATGTTCTGCTATCGCATCAGAAAATACATCGGGTCGTACCTGGCTGTGCTGGGCCGGATTGATGCCCTGGTTTTTACCGGGGGAATCGGCGAAAACGCCGCCATCGTCAGAGAGAATGTCTGTTCCGATCTTGCAGGCCTGGGTATTGATATCGACAGGGAGAAAAACCTGGCCACGACAAAAGGTGTGCGGGAGCTGCAGCATGATGGCAACAACGTCAAGGTGCTGGTGATCCCGACCAACGAAGAACTTGAAATAGCACGCCAGACCATTGATGTGCTTTCGCGGCAGGCAGGTTGAGGTTGAAATTACAATCAGAGAGAAAAGTGCATGGGGAAAACAAAAAGTAAGCCGTGTGATTTTGTCATATTCGGGGCGCTGGGGGATTTATGCCGGCGCAAGCTCATCACCTCCCTGTATCATCTGGAAAGAGTGGGATTGATTGATGCGGCCACCAGGATTATCGGAATCGCCCGCCGTAATGAAACGACCGAGTCCTTTATTGTCAAAATGAGGGAAAGTCTGGACCTGTTTCTCAAATGGAATTTTGATGAGGCCGTATGGCAGCGCTTGTCCGCCAGGCTGACCTATGTCAATATCGATATGGCAAAGTCTGAAGAATACCAAAAACTGTGCGGTGTTGTCGACCAGCAGGCAAGGGTGATGACCAATTATTTCGCCGTGCCTCCCAGCATCTACGGCGACATCTGCACCGGACTGCAGAGCGCCGGACTGGTCAATGCCGAAACCAGGGTGGTGCTTGAGAAACCCATCGGCCACGACCTGGCATCCTCCCAGCTGATCAATGACGAGGTGGCCAGGGTTTTTGCCGAGCAGCAGATTTACCGCATCGACCATTATCTGGGCAAGGAAACGGTGCTCAATCTGCTGGCTCTGCGCTTTGCCAATTCCATCTTTACCACCAACTGGGACCACAACACCATTGATCATGTGCAGATCACCGTGGCGGAAGAGGTGGGAATTGAGGGACGCTGGGGCTATTTTGATCAGGCAGGCCAGCTGCGCGACATGGTGCAGAACCATCTTCTGCAGATTCTCACCCTGATCGCCATGGAACCGCCCGTCAACCTGGAAAGCGACAGCATCCGCAATGAAAAACTCAAGGTGCTCAAGGCCCTGCGGCCCATCACCCTTGATAATGTCGATGAAAAAACCGTGCGCGGCCAGTACACCGCCGGATTCTTAAAAGGCGGAGCAGTACCGGGCTACAATGAGGAAGACGATGCCCATACCGCAAGCCGAACCGAGACCTTTGTCGCCATCCGGGTTGATATCGATAACTGGCGCTGGGCTGATGTGCCGTTTTATCTGCGCACCAGCAAGAGGATGCCTACCAAGCTTTCCGAGGTGGTGATCAATTTCAAGCAGCTTCCCCATAACATTTTCAAGGACAGCTATAAAAAACTGCCGCCCAATAAGCTGATCATCCGGCTGCAGCCCCATGAGGGAGTGGAGATCATGATGCTGAACAAGGTGCCGGGTATTGACGAATCGCTGAAACTGCAGCAGACCAGGCTCGACTTGAGCTTTTCCGAAGCCTTTAATCTTGATCGGGTGGCGGATGCCTATGAGAGGCTGCTGCTCGAGGCCATGCGCGGCAATCAGGCCCTGTTTATCCGCCGGGATGAGGTGGAGCAGGCCTGGGCATGGATTGATTCCATTCAGGATGCCTGGCAGTCCCTTAATGAACCGCCCAAATCCTATCCTGCCGGCACATGGGGACCGGTGGCGGCAGTGGCGCTGCTGGCCAAAGACGGCCGGGCCTGGGAGGAATAGGTCTGTCATGCAGCGTTATCAGTTTCATTTCCAGGGATTTCAAGATAACGACGGTCTGGCCGTTGATCTCGCCCGTTACATTGCCTCGTTTCTCCAAGGCGCCATGGCAAAAAGGGGTTCCGCCAGCCTGGTTGTCTCCGGCGGCTCAACCCCTGTGCCTTTTTTCCACACCCTGTCCCGTGCAAATATCCCATGGGCCAAGGTGATCGTCACCTTGGCTGATGAACGATGGGTTGACCCGTCGGACAGCGACAGCAATGAAAGGCTTGTGCGTCGGCATCTTCTGCAAAACAGGGCGGCCGTTGCTAAATTTGTCGGGCTGAAAACGGAAGATGCCTCGGCGCAGAAAGGAGAGATGAATTGCGAAAAAAGGATTCTTTCCATATCAAGGCCCTTTGATGTGCTGGTGCTCGGCATGGGCAATGACGGTCATACCGCTTCACTTTTCCCGGGTGCGGCAGATCTGCCCAGGGCGACTGACATGGATTGCGGCAGACTCTCCATGGCCATCAGACCTCTCAGCGCAAACTATGACCGCATGACCATCACGCTGCCGGCCCTGATCAATTGCCGAAAGATCGTTCTTCTTATCATTGGTAGGGAAAAGTTGAAGGTTTTTGAAAAGGCGCTGGCGGCAGAACCGCTGTCTGAGGATGTGCTGAACGAGATGCCTATCAGGCATATACTGGCACGGGCCAAGTCGCCGGTGACGGTATACTGGGCGCCGGGATAAGGGCTCGTCCAGAAACAACCTGAAGCATCTTGCATCTCATCTTCGGGTCATCTTTGGCTGCGCCTCAATCGCAGGTAAGCGAGCCCAGCGAGACTCCGAAATCCTCGACGTAGCGCTGCTATGCCTGCGGTTTTGCTCAATCGCCGCAACCAAATCTGGCCCAAATCTGAGCGCAATCTTGCTCCAGTTTATTTCTGGACGAGCCCTAAGGAGAGAAGGATGAACAGAACCGTTGGTGAAGTCACCGACAGAATATGCAAGCGAAGCAAAGAGAGCAGGGAAGGCTACCTGCGGCGGGTCGACGAGGCAAGAAGAAACAGACCGCAACGTCATTTCCTGCCATGCAGCAACCTAGCCCACGGACTGGCGGTTTGCAGCAGCAGCGAAAACAACATCATGCGCAGCAGCGATGCTCCGAACATCGCCATCATTACCGCTTACAACGATATGCTTTCAGCCCATAAAACCTATGAGACATACCCGCGGCTGCTCAAAGAAAGTGTGGCCGGGGCAGGGGGGGTGGCCCAGGTCGCAGGCGCCGTGCCGGCAATGTGTGACGGCATCACCCAGGGTGAAGCGGGAATGGATCTGAGCCTCATCAGCCGGGACGTCATCGCCCTGTCCGTTGTTATCGCCTTGTCGCACAATCTCTTTGACGGGGCACTGCTGCTCGGCATATGCGACAAGATCATGCCCGGGCTGCTGATGGGCGCCCTGCAGTTCGGCCATCTCCCCATGATTCTGGTGCCGGGGGGGCCCATGCCGACAGGCATTGCCAACCGGGAGAAGGCCCGAGCCCGCGAACGTTTCGCCTCAGGCGAAATAGGCAGGGAGGAAATGCTTGAGGTGGAATGCCGCTCTTATCATACAGCCGGGACCTGCACCTTTTACGGCACAGCCAACAGCAACCAGCTGCTGGCCGAGGTGATGGGCCTGCATCTGCCCGGAGCCTCTTTTGTCAACCCCGGCACCCCATTGCGGGACGCCTTTACCAGGGAAGCGGCAAGGCAGGTTGTCGGCCGGACTTCCCTCGGCAACAACTACACCCCCATTGCTCATGTGGTCAGTGAAAAAGCCATCGTCAACGCCATCGTCGCCCTGCTTGCCACCGGCGGCTCCACCAATCAGACCATGCATCTTGTGGCCATTGCCCGGGCGGCCGGGATCAGAATCAACTGGGATGATTTTTCCGATCTTTCCGAGGTTGTGCCTCTGCTGGCCAGGATTTACCCCAACGGTCCGGAGGACATCAACGGCTTCCAGGCATTCGGCGGCATGGCCGTGCTGATTGGCGAGCTGCTGCAGGGCGGTTACCTGCATGCTGATGTCGCCACCGTTGCCGGTCAAGGACTTGCGCGATACACCAGAGCTGCCGAACTCAACGGCAATTCTCTGTCGTATCAGCAGGAGACGGCACGATCATCAAACCTGGATGTGATTGCTTCGCTCACCAGTCCTTTTGAGGCAAGCGGCGGTCTGAAGGTGGTTGCCGGCAATCTCGGCCGGGCCGTTATCAAGACGGCGCCCCTTGCCGATGGAGCAAAGACAGTGGTCGAGGCGCCGGCCATGGTTTTTGACGATCAATCGCAATTGGAAAAGGCCTTCCAGGCGGGGAAGCTTGACAGGGATATGGTGGCAGTGGTCCGTTTCCAGGGCCCCCAGGCCATCGGCATGCCGGAACTGCACAAACTGATAACCCCCTTGGGCGTTCTGATGAACCGCGGTTTTAAGGTTGCCCTGGTCACTGACGGCAGATTATCCGGCGCTTCCGGCAAGGTGCCGGCGGCAATCCATGTGACACCGGAGGCCTTTTGCGGAGGGTTGCTGGCCAAGGTGCGGGATGGGGATATGATCCGTATCGATGCCGGCAGAGGTGTTCTTGAGTTGCAGGTGAGCCGTGAGGAACTTGAGAAGCGTGATTATGCCGATGCCCGGCTTGAGGGCCACAGAAGCGGGGTGGGACGCCAGATATTTGCCCCCCTGCGCCGTGATATGACGGGAGCCGAAGAAGGAGCCAGCTCACTCTTCACCGATGTTCAGGAAAGATGCCATGTCTCCTTTGACAGGGACTGAATTTGAGTGGTAATCAGAAAAAACAAACGGAAAAACAACCATGTTACATATGCGAAAATGGAAGATGGATCCGGCCGAGATTCTGAGCACTGGTCCGGTGGTGCCCGTGCTGGTGATAGAAAAACTGTCCCATGCCGTTCCCCTGGCAAAAGCGCTGCTTGAGGGCGGCATCCGGGTGCTGGAAATCACCTTGCGCACTCCGGCCGCTCTTGACGCCATCCGGGCCATCTGCCACGAAGTGCCGCAGGCCTTGGTCGGCGCAGGGACGGTGGTCACACCCCATGATATGAGGGCAGTTGAGGAGGCTGGGGCAATCTTTGCCATCAGTCCCGGATTGACGCCTGAACTGCTTGAAGCCGCCAACAGGAGTTCCATTGCCCTTATTCCCGGTATCTCCACCATTTCCGAACTGATGACGGGGATGACGAGAGGGTTTGATCACTTCAAATTTTTCCCTGCTGAGGCAGCCGGAGGGGTGTCCTATCTCAAATCCATTGCCGGACCTTTTCCCAATATCACCTTTTGCCCTACTGGAGGTATATCCCAGGATAATTACAGGAAATATCTCGCCTTAAAGAACGTGGCCTGTGTTGGCGGATCATGGGTTGCCCCAGCCGATGCCATTGAGCAGGAAGACTGGCGACGTATCACCACCCTGGCCGCCGAGGCAGTGCGGAACAGCCGGATGCCATGATAGAAGAAAGTGAGTGATTTCCCCCCCAAGTTTCAGCATCCCTCTCATCGGAAAATATCATGGGGAATTTTTCTCTTTTGACATTTCCATGTTATTAAGATAGAAATGGTAATGTTTGGCAAATATCGCCTATCGTATTAACCGATAAGGATAAATTTTACATAGGCCGTTTCTATAACACAGAGGTGCAGGTCAATGGCGGATCGTATTCAGATTGACTGCCGGGGATTGAAATGTCCGCAACCGGTGCTCAAGACAAAAGATGCCTTGGAGCAGATGATGTCCGGAGAGGTCGAAGTCACGGTGGACAATGAGGCCTCCAGAAGCAATGTCGAACGTTTTGCAAAAAGCCAGGGTTGCCAGGCGACGGTAACAGAAGAAGGCGGCAATTTTCACATCATTATCAGCAAGACAGGCGATTCACCGCCAGTTGCCGAAGCGGTTGACGCCTCCCGCTTCACCTGCGAACCGGCACAGATGGAGATTGTCCATGTCTTCCCCGCCAACACCATGGGACGGGGCAATGACGAACTGGGCAAGGTGCTGATGCGGGCTTACATCAAAACCATGAAAGATGTTTCACCCCTGCCGCGCAAACTTCTGTTTTACAACAGCGGCGTGATGCTCACGGCCACTGAATCGGATGTTATACCGCCACTCAGAGATCTTGAATCCAAAGGCGTGGAGATTTTCTCCTGCGGCACCTGTCTCGATTTTTTTGATCTGAAGGATAAACTCCTGGTCGGCAAGACCACCAATATGTATGAGATCATGCAGCATATGGCCAATGCCGCCAAGGTTGTCAGCCCCTGTTAAAGAAAAAAATGTCTCCAACCCCAGCCTCCATCTATTGCGATAACGCGGCAACCTCTTTCCCCAAACCCCGGGAGGTGATTGACGCTGTTTCCTCCGTGCTGTCCAGAGTGTCCCTCAGCCCGGGACGTTCGGCCCATCAGTTCTCCCTGGAGTGCAGCCGGATTATCTTCGATACCCGGGAGGCTTTGGCCGAGTTGTTCAACTGCCATGATTCCAGCCGGATCGCCTTCACCTGTAATGTCACGGAAGCCCTCAATGTCGGCATCTTCGGCCTCCTGGGGGTGAAACTGCAGCCCGGCGACCATGTCATCACCACTGCCCTTGAACATAACTCGGTGATGCGTCCTTTGCGCTATCTGGGAAAAACGGCGGACATCAGGCTCTCCATCCTGCCGGTTGCCGATGATGGCGAAGTGATGGTGAGTGAACTGCCGCGTCTTATGCAAGACAACACCAGGTTGATCGTGGCAAATCATGTCTCCAACGTCACAGGGGCGGTGGTTGATGTTGAAGCGATCGGCAGAGACAAGGGCGATGCCGTCTTCCTGGTCGATGCCGCCCAGTCGGCAGGGGTTTTCCCCATTGATGTCGTCAAGATGAACATTGATATGCTCGCCTTTACAGGACATAAATCCCTGCTCGGTCCCTCCGGCAGCGGCGGATTTTATCTCCGTCAGGGGCTTAGCCTGCGGCCGCTGAAAATGGGCGGGACGGGCAGCAACTCGGAAACAGAGATCCAGCCGGATTTCATGCCGGACCTCTATGAAGCGGGCACACCCAACACCCTGGGCATTGCCGGACTAGGGGCCGGCGTCAGGTTTGTCGGCAGCACCGGTCTTACCAACATACGTGAGCATGAGCAGAAGTTATGTCGCCTTTTTCTTGACGGCGTGGGGCAGATGAAAGAGATAACCGTTTTCGGCCCGGCAGCGGATAAGGAGCGCGCCGCCGTTGTTTCGCTAAGGGTCAAGGGGAAAAGTGAGTCCGAGGTGGCGCAAAGCCTTGACCGTGATTTTAATATCATGGTAAGGGCCGGTCTGCATTGCGCCCCTGCAGCGCACCGGGCAATCGGAACATTTGCCGACGGAACGGTGCGTTTTTCCTTCGGCCTTTTTAACACCGAGGCGGATGTGGCAGCATGTCTTAAGGCCTTGGAGATAATCAGCAAAAAATAAACAGTATGTGGGCTCCTTGTGATGAAGCAGACACTGACCTGTGTGGTCATCCTATTTTCCATCCATTTCGTGCTGAAGACTGAAAAGCTTTTCAAGAGGGAAGGTATCGGCCATGATGTCATTCCCGTACCAAGAGAGATCAGTTCGGACTGCGGTATGGCTGTTGAGTTCTCCTGCCGGGAAAAAGAAAGGGTTTTAGATTTGCTTTCCTCTGCCGACATCCGCATCGCCGGTCTTTATATCAGGGACGGCAAAAATTCCTTTCAGCCCATCTCTCCTGAGAACATTGCGCAGAATGCCGTTAATTAAGATTTTCTCCGGCTACTGATCAATATGGAAAGAGCCAATGCCCCGCGGGCACGATGACCGTGCCGCACGGGGATCAGATAGGCAGGTGCGGGATTACTTCTTCCGCAGGGTGATCAGGGAAGGGTCGTAGTCGGCCGGAGCCTCAAACCCGAGGAGATTGCAGATGGTGGCGGCAATGTTGCTCAAACCGGGGTTCTCCACACCGGCAAAAGAAAAACTGTTTTTGCCGGAAAAGTCTTTAATGATAAAAGGGACCGGATTTTTCGTGTGGGCAACCATTGAGGAACGGATGCCTTTTTTTTCCGTCCACATGCAGTCGGCATTGCCATGATCCGCCGTGATAACTGCCACGCCATGGGCCTGCTTGACGGCTTTGAGAAGCCGGCCCAGGCACATGTCCACCGTTGCAACGGCGATGCGGATGGCGCTGGGGATGCCGGTGTGGCCCACCATGTCGCCGTTGGCATAATTGAGACGGATGAATTTGTATCTGCCGCTGTGGATGGCCTCTATCACCTGGTCGGTGATTTTAGCGGCCTTCATCCAGGGGCGCAGGTCAAAGGCGATTTTGTCTGAGGGAATTTCCACATATTTTTCAAGTTTTTCGTCGATGTAACCTGAATTGTTGCCGTTCCAGAAGTAGGTTACATGGCCGAACTTCTGTGTCTCGGAAATGGCAAAGGAGCTGATGCCGCTGCCGCACAGGTATTCACCAAGGGTGCGGTCAATGGCCGGAGGTTCCACCAGGTAATTGTATGGAATCCCCGCATCGCCGTCATACTGCATCATGCCCGCATAGAAGACGTCGGGTACCCGCCTGCGGTCAAACTCTGCGAAGTCCGCTTCGTCAAACGCCCGGGAGATCTCGATGGCCCGGTCACCTCGGAAATTAAACAGCACCACGGCGTCACCGTTTTCAATGGTGCCCACCGGCCTGCCGTTTTCCACCACAACAAAACTCTCCATGTACTGATCGGTAATATCGGGATTTTCAGCGTAATAGGTGCGGATTGCCTCCGTTGCCGAAGCAAAGGGACGGCCCTCGCCCAGCACATGGGCTTTCCAGCCCCGTTCCACAACACTCCAGTCAGCCTTATAGCGGTCCATGGTTGTCACCATCCGCCCGCCGCCCGAGGCAATACGGTAATCACGGCCGTCGCGGGAGAGATCGGCAAGTTTCTGTTCCAGGGGCTCGAAATAGGAGAGGCCGCTCTTTTCTCCCACATCCCGGCCGTCAAGCAGGCCATGCACGCGTACCCGCCTGATTTTTTCCGCGGCCGCCCGGGCAAGGATGGCGTACAGATGATCGATATGGCTGTGGACATTGCCGTCGGAAACCATGCCGATCAGATGCAGCGTGCCGCCCTTTGCTGTGCGGTTCATGATATCGTTCCAGGCCTTGCCGCCAAAGATGGAACTCGACTTGATGGCCTCATTGACCAGTTTCGCTCCCTGGGCAAAGATCCTGCCTGCCCCCAAGGCATTATGGCCGACTTCAGAGTTGCCCATATCATCATCAGAAGGCATGCCCACCGCCGTACCGTGCGCCTTCAGCCTGGCGTATAACGGCTCATCCGACAGTTCATCAAGCTGCGGGGTGTAGGCCATATAGATGCCGTTGCTTTCATTTTCCGGGCCGATGCCCATACCGTCCATTATCACCGTGACGAGAGGTCCGGGAAAATCAGCATAACCGGCATATTTCTTCAGTTTCATATTGCTCATGGGTTCCTCCTTGATGAGCAGTTCTTGTAAAAAGTTCTTAATCCATTATGCTATACCACAGCATCAATAGAAACAGCAACATTGGCAAAATACTTGCTGTTAGGTTTTTTGACCGCCATGCAGGTGATGATGACATGGCACAAAGGGTAAAAAGAGATTTCGGCAGATTTTCAGATGAATAAAACGGGGAAAATGTTACAACTTGAAAAACGGGGCATCACAATATCATTGTGAAATATCAGGGATGTCAAGCAGACATCCTCAGTACCATGTGACCGGCTGCTGCCCCAATCTGTCATCAGGACTCTTGTGACCGGCTCCTCGGGGTATTATCGAGAGCATTTCGCGTTATCTCGGCCAGATTCCTCTTGATAATCGGCTTCATGACAAATTCTCGAATGCCAATGGATTTTGCTCTCGATTCATCAATGATTTCACTGAAGCCTGTACAGAGGATAACCGGCAGATCCGGCCTCAAGGCCATAATCCTCAGAGCTAATTCGTCCCCATTCATGATGGGCATAGCCATATCAGTTATGACAAGGTCATATTTTTCAGGTTGATCTGAAAATTCACGCAGGGCGTCCATACTGTTTTGCATGACGGTAACACTGTAGCCCAGACTTTCAAGCATCTGTTTTTCCATCCGGACAATGGTCTCCTCATCATCGACAACCATAATTTTTTCGCCGCCGCGCGGGATGGGTTTCTGCGCCTTTTTTTCAAAAATAGCTGGATGGGTCAGCCTGGGCAGATAAATGTTAAAGGTTGTCCCTTTGCCCACTTTACTGTGGGTCGTAATACGTCCGCCCATACTCTTGACAATACCGTGAACGACCGAGAGACCGAGACCTGTTCCTTCCCCCTTTTTCTTGGTGGTGAAATACGGGTCAAATATTTTGTCAATGGTTGTCTGATGCATGCCGATACCGGTATCTCTGACCTCAAGTTTTACATAGTTTCCCGGCGAAAGCTGTATGTCGATCACAGTGGGATCATTTGCCGGTATGCTGATGTTGCCGAGGTTGACCTTTAAAATGCCGTCAGTTCTCAGCATGGCATGATAGGCGTTGGTGCAGAGGTTCATGACAATCTGATGGATCTGGGAAGGATCGGCAAGCACCAGACCGCAATTGAGATCGATATTCTGATGGATCTCGATAGTGGACGGTATGGAAGCCCGCAATAATTTCAGGGCCTCCTTTACCACCAGATGAATCTGGATCGGCTTACGATCCTCTTCCGTCTGCCGGCTGAAGGTCAGGATCTGCTGGACCAGCTCCTTGGCCCGGTTTGCGGCTCTGATGACCTGGGTAAGATTTTCTGACTGAGGGGTATCTGAAGGCAGTTCATCCCGCACCATGTCTGCATAGCCAAGAATGGGGGTGAGAATATTATTGAAATCGTGGGCGATTCCGCCGGCCAGTGTACCGATGGCCTCCATCTTCTGTGATTGCCGCAGCAGGTTGGCCAGTTCCGCCTTCTCAGCCTTGATTTCCTTTTTATGGATAATGCCCCATGCCTCATTCATCAGCAGGGTCAGCTGCTGCATGTCCGATTCATCGTACGGGGTTTCCTTGTTGCCGACTCCGGCGATGACGACGATCCTGTTGTCCACGATGATCGGAATGACCATATGACGACCGATGGGAAAATGGCCTTCAGGATAACCCTCCTGTGAGGGGGTGTTGCATTCGTTATTATGAATCACCGCCTGCCGCTGGCGGATGCAGTCCGCCCAGACGCCCGCCGATTCAATCTTGTATTGATGATTTCCTTTTGTCTTGCATATTTTCAGAACATCCTTGCTCCACAGATGGATGATGATGTTTTGACTGTTTTCATCATAATAATGCAGGTACCCGCCTTTGCTTCCGGTCATTTTTACCGCTGATTCCAGAGCATAAATGGAAAGTGTCTGTTTTGATGCGTCATCCATCTGGCTTAATTGAAATAATGTCTTCAGGCGTTCCTCATTCAGTTTCAGGGTCGCCTCCGTGCTCTTTTTCTCGGTAATGTCCTGCATGATACCGACCATGCGGACAGGTTTGCCCGCATCGTCACGGACAATTTCCGAATTCTCATGTATTGTTCTCACACTGCCGTCTGCAAGAACAATGCGGTGTTCCAGGCGGCAAGAGTCCTTTCCGGCCAGAGCTTTTTTTACCGATTCCTTGACAAAATCGAGATCTTCGGGATGAACTCTTTTCAGAAAGTCTTCATAGGTGGGCTGAAATTCAAGAGGTTTGAAACCCAGTATGCGGTAAACGCCATCCGACCACCAGATGGTATTCTGGAGGATGTCCCAGTCCCAGTTGCCGAATTTGGCAACCTCCTGGGATTTTTCCATGCTGTTGCGGATTTTCTCCAGCTCAAGGGTTCGCTGGGCGACCCTTTCCTCAAGTTCCATGTGGGCTTTTTCCAGCTCTCCATGAACACGGGAGCATTCAGCAGAAGTTTGCTGCAGCAGGTTATTCAACCTTCTGATAAAGATGTATCGGCAGAGGAGCAGCAGGAAAACGGATGCAATAAACAGGATGGTCATGCCTAGCATGACCCGCTGGGCGCTCCAGAAAGGCTTTGGTTTGCAGTGCCATTTCGTATAGATGAGTTCATAGAGCGGATCATTGATAAAATCAGCCAGGGCCGCATCGAGTTTCAGAAGCAGCTCCCGGTGATCCTTTGTGACGCCTAATCCCCGGGTTACCTCGAAAACCGGGGGACCAACCGCTTTGACATGATCTTCAATATTGGCAGTGAGGACAAACTGCAAAACCGGGCATTCAGGACTGATGAAAGCATCTGCCTGGCCACTGAGCAGACCTGCCAGCGCCTCCTGTATGGACGAATAGATGATGAGATTGACGCCGCCTCTTTTTTCCATGAAATAACGGGCCTTGCTCGTACTTACCACAGCTGCCTTTCTCTCGATCAAATCATCAAGGGAATCGATATCCGAGGTTTGAGCATTGACGAAGATCCGGATGGCGAATTTTTCATAGGAAGAGCTGAAATCAAAGACCTCTTTTTCCTCTTCGGCAATGTCCACATTGGGAACAACCAGCACTTCTCCCCTGCGGGCCGCTTCAATCAGCGGCGGCCAGTTGTCGTAAGCTTTATAGTTCAGCTGCAGACCGGCTGCCTTAGCAAGGAACTCTATCAGGTCAATGGCAAATCCGGCAGGCTTGCCGTTTTCATCAGTAATATATTGGGGGGGTAAGTTCTTGAGGACACCGACGTCAATTATTTCCGGTGTATCGGGTTGTGACCAGACAGGGGAAAAGGACAGAAAAATAAAGAGGAGGGTGCAGAATAAAAAGATAAGATACTTTTTATTCCTCACCATCGGTTCCTCTCTCCATAAGATATTTGCCATTTCCCCTCAATGGTTCATTATATAAAAAGAAATTCAATAAATACAAACAAATATTAGACGAAAAAATAATTGGAAACAGCAAGTCTTGGATAAGCTGTTCCGCAGCGTTTTTATTTTATAATTATTTGCTTCCTGAGCGTTTATCGATATAAAATGCTGGGAAAAGGAGAGGCTTCACATCATGGACAGACAGGATGTTGATGAAATGCTGCGAACCATTGAAACAGAGTGCCGCTACACCCGGGGGATTACCGGGCTGGCGTCAATACGGCCCCAGGTGCTGGAAGCCATGGGGCAGGTTCCGCGTGAGCAGTTCGTGCCGAACTTTTACAAATCCATGGCCTATGACAACATGCCCATTCCCATAGGCCATGGCCAGACAATTTCCCAGCCTTTCATTGTTGCTCTCATGACCGATCTGCTCCGTCCAGACAAAGATGATGTGATCCTTGAGGTGGGAGCCGGTTCAGGATACCAGGCCGCTGTACTCTCCCTGCTGGTTAAAAAGGTTTACTCGATTGAGATTGTTCACGCCCTGGCCGGAGTTGCTGCCGAGCGGCTCAGGAGGCTTGGCTTCCTCAATGTCGAGGTGCGCCGTGGCGATGGCTATGCAGGCTGGCAGGAACATGCCCCGTTTGACGGCATCATCGTCACGGCAGCGGCAGGTCATGTGCCCTCGCACCTGAAAGAGCAGCTTAAACCTGGCGGCAGACTTGTCATACCCATAGGACTTCCGGCAATGACGCAGGAATTGATGGTGTTGGAAAAAGATAAAAGAGGAAAGATCACAAGCCATGATGTCCTGTCAGTGTCCTTTGTGCCGCTTATCGGCAGCGGCACTGACATTCCTCAGGCAGATGATGATTCGGTTGAATTTGACTAAAATGATCAAGGAGAATACTCATGCAGGTACCATTACAGATCACCTTTCGCAATATGGATGCTTCGGAGGCGCTCGAGGCTGAAATCCGTAAACGGGCTGACAAGCTGACAAAAACCTATGAGCAGGTCCTCAGTTGCAGGGTTGTTGTCGAGGCCCCTCCTCAGCATCGCAGAAAAGGGGGTCTTTTCAAGGTCAATATCGACATCACCTGCCCGGAAGGGAAGGTGTCGGTGAACCGTGAGCCTCCTGCGCAGGACCGGTCCCATGAGGATGTCTACGTGGCTCTGCGCGATGCCATGAATGCCGCGGCCAGACAGCTCGAGCAATACAACCGACGCCGCCAAGGGCTGGTCAAGACCCATGAGGAGATACCCCGGGGACGGATCACCCATCTCTTCCCGCTGGAGGATTACGGGATAATCACCACTATTGACAACCGGGAGATCTATTTTCACCGAAACAGTGTTTTGAATGCTGATTTTGACTCCCTGAGCATCGGCGCCATGGTCACTTTTCATGAAGAGGAAGGTGACCACGGCCCTCAGGCCAGCACCGTCAAGATCGACTGATGGCCGTCAAGTGAGCCTCTTTACCATCAGCGTTGAATGCTATGCAGGTTATTGCGGTGAGGAAACGCCCCGCCGTTTTTTCCTGCATAACCGGCAGATTGATGTGGTCGAGGTCATCGACCGCTGGCTGGCCCCGGACCACCGTTATTTCAAATTCCGGGGGAACGATGGGGCTCTCTATATCATTCGTAACGACGTTGCCCGTGACCTCTGGGAGCTGACCATGTACGTCAGCGGACAGGGAGATCTGCCGCGGCAGGCGGGTAACGCCTGAACATGTCTATCAGCAGCAGGAGATAGTACTACAACTGTTTTTTTTACCCTTTACATCCGGTGTTTATGGCGGAGTAAAAAATGAAGAAGCATGTCTGTAACAGCTGCGGCTGTAAGATCCAGCCTGGAGGTCTTTTTTACAGCTGCCGCACGGAGATCATATCCGGGTTTGACAATTTTATCCCGGACGATGAAGAGGACGGTGAACAGCTCATCAAGGAGGCCTGCGCCAACATGACCGGCCGCTCGCCCGAGGAGTTGGCGGCCCAGGTCTATGAGGAGATCTCTTTTATTCTCTGTCCGGTCTGCCGGCAGAAAATCCGCAAGCAGCTGCTGGCCCTGAAGACAAACAGATTGAAACAGGACAAAATACTGCTTTTCCCGCCCCGGGTATAGTTTGAAATTCCCATCCCGCAAGCGGGCTTACCTACAACAAAAATAATTTTGTGACCCAGATCAGGAGTGATACAAAATTAACTCGTGCGGAGAGAGATGCGCACTTGTTGTACCAGCCACAGAGGGGTGACGTGGTAACGTCACTAATATTCCTGTGGTAAAGGGCCGATGGGCAGCAAGGAGTGACCCAGGTAGACCTTCTTCATTCTCATCAGTTTCGCGGCTGCGTCCCTGATTTCGATCAGATCGCTCTTGGCCGGGGCATTGCCGTACCAGTGGGTATAATCCGGGTTTGCATGGGCAACACCGATTGTCATTGTTTTCCGGCTGCGGTCAAGATGACCCAGATAAAAAACCAGCCTTGCCAGCATAATCTCTGCCACCTCATGGTTCTGTTTATAGTCATCCATCAGTTTCAGGTTGCCGGAGCCGTCTCTGGCAATAATCTTTTTACTGATCAGTTTTTCGACTGTCTCATCTGCCGAACGCCTCAATGCGTCGGCATGATCTTTTATCTCATTAAGGTCCCGGATAAAATTTTCAATCTGGGAAGTCACATGACAGCCCCCGCAGACTGGCGCCCAGGCCTTTGCCTCAGGCTTACGATATTCTCCGTTGGCATGGCATGTTTCACAGGACGGTTTTTCCCGGTCATTGGCCAGAACACCATGAAAAGATGATTCGTAGGTGAGCCGGTATATGTCTCCGGGATCAGGCTCGGGAACAGGGCCCTTAATCGGCGTAAGCTGCACTTTTTCCGCGGCAAGTTCCTGCAGCAGCAGAGCTTCGGCCTGCAGTTCCTCCAGATATTTCTGCAAAGGGATCAGTCCTTCATAGGCAGCCATCTTGAAATCTTGGTGATAGGCGCCTTGGGTGAGGTGCTGCTGCAGATACTTGTACATTTCAAAGTAAAGCTTTTCCGCCCGCGAGGTGTCCTCATAGAGCTGATGCGCGTCAAGCACCGGCTCTTGCCCTTCCTCAGGCGCGGGTGTCCGCAAACGGGGATCGGGATAGAGACGGCCTTTGTCGCTCAGCATGCTGATGATCCGGCGTCCGGTGGCCAGAAATTTCCGGCCCTGCTCCTCGAGGATGGACGCGCCCAGCATCCATTGCTGGTTGAAGGCAGCATCGTGGCATTTTTTGCATTCGGTCTCGATATAGCCGGCACTCAGCCGGTCGAGGTTCTCACTGGCATTATGATTGTGATCCGGCAGGTGACAGCCGGCACAGGTGGCGGGTGTGAAGTGAAGAGCGGACTGGCGGTAAGCCTCCATCTGCGGATGATCAGGCCCCATATGGCAGGTATAGCATGATTGCGGATCAGCGGCTTCTTTCTTTGAAAAACTGTGTTTTGTGTGGCAGAAGTCGCATCGGCCGTCATCCTCACCATAACCGATGGCGTGACATGCCTCGCAGCTCTGTCGTCTGACCACATCCAGCTGTCTGCCGTAGCGGGGGGTTCCCTGCATATTCTCCCAGGACCTGCTGTGGCCGCTGGCCAGAAACTGCTGAGTCTCGTCCGGATGGCACTGTTCACAGGCAAACCGTGCCGTGGCCGGAAGCATGGCACGGTGATCCTTGCCGTGACAGTCGGCGCAGCCGACGCCGATCCTGCCGTGCTCACCCTCCATGTGTTCCCGGTAAACGCGCGGGGTTTTCTTCTCATGGCACTCTTCACAGCTCTGGCTGGACTTTATGATCTCGTCCAGGTCCATTGGTTTGACGTCGGCCATGTCGCCCGTGCCGGCCAGGCTTGACTGCGGCATAATCGCAGCGCCGATACAGAAAAAAATCATCGTCCAGTAACGTTTGAGAAAATGATGGTGGTTGTCCATGCGCCTCTCCTCCCTTACTTCATGGAAGTTATCCCCCTGCATATTTTTTTGGGCCAGGGCCCGGTGCCTTGTTTCGCACAATATCAACCCCGGCGACTAATTGTCATCACATTTATTCAGGGTTAAAAAACAGGTCAAGAGATTTCTCCGGAGAAACGGGGAACTTGAATGGAATTCTGACGGTATGGAGGTGTTCGGTGACTTGCATTATTTCCCCCTTTGTTTTTTGCCGGACCGACCCGGTTACGGTCAGCTCCGGGCTGAAATGGCGGTGAATCATAGCACGATAAAGCCCGCGGGGAGATTTCCCGTACGGCTCTGTTCAGCCAATTTATATACCGTCAGCTACAGACCGGAAACAAGTAAAAAAGTGGTCTCGTTGTTGCTTTCATCCTGCAGGTCGCTATCAATTATTTTTAATCCATATACATGGGCTATCGATTTACAGGCCAGTGTGGCAACGGAAGGGGGAATATCTCCATTTTTCAGGGCAAAGGCAACACGGGCGGGATCGATCATTTCACCCTTTCCCTGAATGAAACGAAGATGCGGGTATCTTTCCCGTAAAGTTGCCCTGCATTGGCTGAGCACCTGAGGATGGGTCATGATTGTCGCAATCTCAGCGATAGCCGCGTCCTGCCGACATATGAGATGATGGGCCACAGGGATGGAGTACCAGTCAACAACCTGGAACCGATGAGGCCCCATGGACCTCATGGTTTCTTCAACCGCGCCCCCGCGACTGTTGTAAAGGGCGAATTGCCCGTAATCAATTTCCTTTCCGGCCAACGCCGCCAAGACCGCTTCGCTTGTATAGAGATAAACGACCTCGTAGGGGCTGACATGACGCGTCTCGGTATAAAATTTGACAGCCTCGTCATTAAAACTGCCTGCGCCTCCCTGCACTCCTATTTTGATGGGCATGGTGAGCTCAATGCAATTGATCCCGGAAACGTTTGGCCATCTCTCATCGCTTTCACATGCAGATCACAGCTGCTTGGCGATGGTGATGGTGAATGTTGTTCCCTTGTCGGGAACGGATTCCAGCAGAACTTTGCCCCCATGCTGCTCAACAAGTTCTTTCACGATGGCAAGACCAAGACCTGCCCCGGAAATACTCTTGTTACTCTTATTTCTTTCAAAATAATCAAAGAGCTTCTGGTGGTTTTCTGCGCGGATTCCGCAGCCGTTATCCCTGAATTTGAGAATATGATGCGTTTCCGAATCGCAGAAGGAAATTTCAATCCTGTCCAGGGACGGCCCGCCGTATTTTAATGAGTTGTCGATAAGATTTCTGAAAATCCTCAGCAGAGAGAGGCAATCTCCAGTGATTACCGGGAACCGGTCAGGTATCTGTAAGACGACATGTCGTTCCGATAATTTTTCCTGAAACTCTTCATGAAGAATCCGGAAGATATTGTTTAAATGAACCGGCTCTTTATCAATGGTAAATTCTTTTGTTTCGATAAAAACATTCAGTTTTTCAACGAGTTCTGATAAGTGCTGGGAGGATTGCAGCACCTGGGAGCAATAATTTCTCCCTTTGTCATCGAACATTTTGCCGTATCTGTTATGCAGCAGACGGGTTATGCCATGCAGCGCAATCGCCGGGTTTTTCAGATCATGGGCGACGGCATAGGCGAAATGCTTGATTTTTGCCGCATCCTTTTTCAGTATGGTTTCCTGCTCTTTTCTGTCGGTAATGTCGCGGAAAACCCCGATTGTGGAAATAGGCTGACTCTCTTCGATATGGCACGCCACATTTCCTTCAAGCAAGATTGTCCTGCCGTCTTTTGCCAGAAATTTAACCTCGGTAGGCTTGATTTTTTCTCCCTGCATCAGGTTGTGAAAAACCTCGGAACAATGGTCCCTGTCATCAGGGTGGATAACATCAAAAAACTTGAGCCGTTGCACCTCATGACGACCATAGCCGAGCGCCTTCAGCCAGGTGTTGTTGACGTAAAGGAAAGAACCATCAGGAGCAATACTCTGTATCATATCTGAGGCATTATCAATCAGTTCACAACGAATCATTTTTTACTTCCCCGTCTTTTATCACAATTTATTAAAAAAAATTAACACTCATTTTTTTGAAAATCGACCTGTGTTATGACGAACTCAGACGAAAAACTTACTCAGTAAGACACATTGCCAGCACCTGTATAATTTATTGGAAAATAGGATGATTACATAAAAAAAACGTCACTTCTGCACATTGCCGGAAGAGAAGCCGGGTGAAAAAATACAGCCCTGTATGACGTGCTCATGATCACATCTGCATAAGATACCACCTGAGATAGCTATTATGCCTGGCCTCTGTGACGACCACTTTCAAGTTTAAATAAGGGAGAATGTTGATTAAGACAACAATGCTAAAAAAGATTGAAAATTACAATAGAAATTATCATTATTATAAAAAAAATTCTCCACATTGGCTGACTTCGTGAAAATTACTGAGGAGAAACAGCCAGTTGTCGCATCGTCTTTTCAGAAACAAATGAAAGGGAAGAGAAGAAAGCCTAAAAGCTTATCGTAGTCAAGCAGACCGGTGATTGGGTAGTGGGTCAGTTTGAATCTACAACAATTTGCAATGCTTGAGCGGTCATGTTATATTTATAGCATGAAAAAGAAAAAACACCCTGCCAAAGATATAAACGTCATAGCCAAGAATATAGTGGACCTGGCGACTGACGAAAATCCTACCGAAGAAGAATCCTCTTCTTCAAAAAATCCTCATGCCGTTGCTTTAGGTCGTCTCGGTGGACAGAGAGGGGGGAAGGCACGGGCCGATAAGCTTTCACCTGAAGAACGATCAAATATAGCTAAGAAAGCCGCCGCTGCTCGTTGGTCAAATAAAAAATAATCCATATATCTCTCTTGTTATTTTATCACAAGTATCAGAAACAAAAACAATCTTCCATCTTCCTGTATTTAACTTCTTGTTTTTATTAAAAATATCGACATCTGCCAATAAACAAGAATGATTATTGTTGCCAGTTTATTTTGTTCCTGTGTCTACTAATATTAGTATTAGTGTTGACAGGTGACCTTGAATGTTTTATAAATATAAAAAATGCACAACAGGCGTATATTTTGTCAGAGGTTCAACTGTTGTACTTTGTGTAAACGGAGGTAAAAAATGTCTACCAATGCTGTGTTGGATAGCATGAAAACGGAACTGAACAGATACAAGCAAGAACTTGATAATATCATTATAGAATTAAATAAGTTAGATAACAAAAAGTCTCTGCTTGAAGGACAAATTAAAACTGCTAATGATTTTATTTCGCTGGCAGAAGGGAAATTGCCAAGTAGCGAAAAGGGACCAATACAACTTGATTTAGATAAAGAATTTGCGATATTTGACCCAAAACCTGCATACATAGAAATCGCAAAGAAATATTTTAAAAATCAAATGTTCACCGAAGAACAACTTTGGAAATTGGCCAAAGAAAAGGGGGTAAGAACAAAAAACGGGGAAATAATTTCACGTGTTTATAGTCGCAATATTGTTTCTACGCATGTCCAGAAGGGTGTTTTTGAAAAAATCAAGGCTGGTCTTTACAAACTAATCAGTAAGGATGCTGAGGAAATCTCTAGCGCAGATAAATCGTCAGGGAGAGACGTTATTGTCCGAAGGAGAACTGCTCCTCTTCCTTCTAATCCTAAAACAGAAACACAACAAAGAGAGGAGAATGATGGAGGAAATATATGATTGAAAAATAAAAAAGGACAACACTGGAATGTTGCCCTTTTCTTTAATACTTATGCGGAGAGATGGCTGAGCGGCCGATAGCGATCGACTTATAATCGATTGTAGGTGCTAGTCCCACCTACCGAGGGTTCAAATCCCTCTCTCTCCGCCATTTTATAATTTATAATAATTTAATTATAGCATGTCAAGCTATAATTACTATGTTTGTATGCATAGCATATTATTTTGTATCAAAATGAACTTTATGCTTGACCGATTATGCACTGTGTTTTATTATGTCTCCATAAACAACGAGAAAGGAGGCAAAAATAAATAAGCTAAACACAGAAAAACGGGCACAGATTATCAGATGTTTGGTTGATGGGAATAGCCTCAGAGATACAAGCCGTATTACAGGAGCATCTAAGAATACTGTTACTAAACTTCTTGTTGATATTGGCCAGGCATGCAGCGACTACCAAGACGAACACATCAGGAATATTCAATGCAAACGTATCCAAGTTGATGAAATCTGGTCATTTTGCTACGCAAAACAAAAAAATGTACCAGAAGAACTAAAAGGCGTTTTTGGTTACGGTGATGTTTGGACATGGACGGCGATTTTCGCAGATAGCAAACTCGTTCCTTCTTTTCTTATTGGTGGGCATGATTCATGGTGGGCAAGCCAATTTATTAACGATCTAAAGAGTAGGCTTAAACATCATGTTCAACTCACATCAGATGGCTATAGCGTTTATTTAGATGCTGTAGAAAATGCTTTTGGGTGTGAAGTTGATTACGCTATGTTGGTAAAAATATACGGAAAAGCACAATATGAAAAGAGATATAGCCCAAGTGAATGTATAGGAACCGAAACAAAAATAATTGCTGGAAGGCCAGACAAAAAACACATTTCCACTAGTTACGTTGAGAGACAAAACTTGACAATGCGAATGAGTATGAGACGTTTCACACGGTTAACAAATGGTTTTTCGAAGAAAATTGAAAACCTTCAACACGCGGTAGCATTGCATTTTATGTATTATAACTTCGCAAGGATTCACCAAACATTAAAAGTAACACCTGCCATGGCTGCAGGTGTTACTGATAGGCTTTGGGATGTTGAAGATATAGTAAAATTAATGGATTAATATAGATTAGATATTTTGGAACGATATATTTAATATGTTTAATATTGACAAAGAAACGAATCATGTTAAAATTTAAGTTAAAGACCGTCGGAGTGAAAGCCTCTGACTTTTATTGCCCCTCACCATTCCTTTTTGGTGAGCTTTACAGTCCTAGGGAACCTAATAAAATAGGTTCCCTATTTTTTTGTGGATAAAATGGAGGCTTTTATGAAGGTAAAAATATTTATTGATTTCTGGAACTTACAGTTGTCATGGAATGAATACCACAGAAAATTAGGCACTCATGAACCTGTTAAAATTCCTTGGGATAAGAAACTCCCAGATGTCTTAGTAAAACAGATTGATAAAACTGCTATTTATTCAGGTACGCATGTTTATGCTTCTATAAACCCTAAAAGTCCAAACGACAGAAAATTAAATTCTTTTTTCCAAATTATGGATACTTTTACTGGTTACAAAGTGATCGTAAAAGAACGTAAACCGGCCAAAAGAATGAGGTGCACGAACGATGGATGCAGAAGAGATATTTTAGTTTGTCCACACTGCCAAAAAGAACTAATAAGGACAGTTGAAAAAGGAGTTGATACATCGATTGCGATAGAATTATTTCATTATGCCTTAGAAAATGTTTATGACAAGGCTATTTTAGTATCAAGCGACGCAGACTTTGTGCCAGCTGTTGAATTCATACAAAGAACAGGGAAGCAGATAATTCATGCAGGATTTAAAAACCAAGCTTTTGAGATGAAAAAAGCTTGCTGGGATCATATAAACTTTGAAGACATTATTATCGAACTTTTAGAATAGCAAAAATTCAAACTGACCCAATACCGATGATTGGTCCGGCAATATTCCCGTAAAAAGAAGAAAGAGGGTAGCCGGAAGTTTTACTCTCCAGGCAAGCCACTGGCAGAGAATTCAGGTAAAGATGACGGCTGATACTATCAGAGCTTTGTCAGCAGGGATAACGGAATCAATTTTATCTAATCGTTTTATTTGGTTGAGTTTCTTACAATGAGTGTCGATGATTATCTGTCAATGTACCTGAATCTTTGCCATTATCCATACGATCCAAATGCAGATCCGCCCATGACGCGGGATCAGACAGGGGTTCCAGGTGGGTAAAGACCGTGACGTTGGGCAGTGAGCGGCGAATATCCGCCTCAATATCTTCAACAAGCCGGTGCGCTTGGTCAATCGTCCATGTCCCGGGGGTAAGGACATGGAAAGAAACAAACTTTCGGGAACCTGACTGGCGGGTGCGTAAGGCGTGATAGTCTATCTCAGACTGGGTGTACTTTTCGAGTATGCTGCGAATAATTTTCAAGTCTTCAGCCGGTATGGCTGTATCCATCAGACCATGAATTGATTTGTGCACGATCTGGGTACCGGTCCAGACGATATTGCCGGCGACGATGATGGCGACAATAGGATCCAGCCTTTGCCAGCCGGTTAATGCGACAGCTCCCACACCAACTAAAACACCGGCCGATGTCCAGACATCCGTCAACAGATGATGGGCATTGGCTTCAAGGGTAATGGAGTGATATTGTTTTCCGGCCCGTAGCAGAATGAAAGCAACAAAGAGGTTGACCAATGCTGCGGCAACTGAAATCCCTAAACCCAGACCTATCTGCTCTAAGGGTTGCGGCGCCATGAATCGCTTCGTTGCGGCAATGGCAATGCTGACCGCGGCAATAAGAATCAATGTTCCTTCAACGCCGCTGGAAAAGTATTCCGCTTTGGTGTGGCCATAGGCATGATTTTCGTCAGCCGGCAGGGCGGCAATCCGTAACATGGCCAAGGCCATTAACGCCCCAGCCAGGTTGACTAAAGATTCAAGAGCGTCGGACAGCAGTCCGACTGAACCGGTCAGTAGGTACGCCATGGTTTTCAATGCCATGGTGAAAATTGCCGCGCCGATGGAAAGCCAGGCAAAATTTGTTAAGGATAGATCTTTTTTCTTCATCCGTATCTTGTATTGTTCAATGGGTGCCGTCACCAGTGGGAAGATCATGGCAATAACTTGCGGGCCCCAAACCGTACATCAGGTCAAGCCCATGCATTCTACAGGCAAACATCATATCCATAAAGGCCTTTGTCAGGGGAGAGGAGGCGGCAGGTGAGATAGTTTAAACTCAGGACGCTTTCTGCCCTGAGATGGCTTTAATGGGAAGCCTGACGGTGAAGGTGGTCCCTTCATTTACTTTACTTTCAACGGAAATCATCCCCTTATGGCTTTGGATCGTTTTCAGTGCAAAGGTGAGCCCAACGCCGGGGCCATACGTTTTGGAAGTAAAAAAGGGATCATAGATGTTTTTTAGCTTATCTTTTTCAATACCTTTGCCGGTATCTGAAACCTGGATTTCAAAATAACCCTCAGTGACACTGGTGGAGATTTTAAGCTCCCGCTTCTCGCCTATCATGGCTTCAATCGAATTTTCTATCAGATTGGAGATGGCCATGGTGATATTTTCCTGGTCTGCATGGATCATGGGGGGATTTTCCATGAAGTGCAAGAACAGTTTGATATGATTTTTTCCAATCTCATGCTTGTAAATGCTCAAGGCATTCATCGTTATCTCATTGAGATCGGATGGCTCAATGTAGCAAAGCGTGGCGCCTTTCAGGGCAATAAGCTCGTGCACCATTTTTTCCAGCACCTCAACATTCTTCAGAATGATGTCGATATATTTGCGATTCTGGCCGCCTTCCGGCAGATTGTCTCTGAGCCGTCGTCCAAAACCGCCGATGGCAACCAGTGGATTTCTCACCTCGTGGGAAACCTCATCGACAAAATGGTCCAGGGCATCAAATTTTTCCTTTTCCGCCAGCTTCTTGCTTTCGATCTTCTGGGACAGCAGGGTTCTGACCCGGGCCATGACCTCTTTGAAATCGAAGGGTTTGGTGAGATAATCATCAGCTCCGATATCAAGGCCTTTCACTTTGTCAGGCACCTGGCTTTTGGCGCTGAGCATCAGAATGGGGATCTGCTTGAGGGATACATCCAGCTTGATTCTCTTACATACCTCATAGCCGTCCATCTTAGGCATCATGACATCAAGCACGATCAGATCCGGCACATAATCATAGACCTTTTTCAGTCCCTCTTCACCGTCATAGGCCTCCGCCGTTTCATATCCCTCGATACGAAATCTTTTGCGCAGAAGCTCGACGGTATCAACGTTGTCGTCAATGATTAAGATTTTAGTCGTATTGTTCATGAACAAATATAAATAAAACTTACAGGAGATATTGTTTGATCTGTTCGCTGAATTCTCTGATATTGATCGGTTTGGTGATATAACCTTTACAGCCTGCTGCCAATGCCTTTTCACGGTCCCCTTTCATGGCATGGGCCGTCAGGGCAATAACCGTTATGTCTTTGTAATCCTCCATGGTTTTCAACCTCCGTGTCACCTCGTATCCGTCAATTTTCGGCATGGAGATATCCATCAGCACCAGATCCGGTTTTTCGGTAATTATTTTATTGAGTGCATCTTCCCCGTCATACGCTTCAAGCAGATGGTAGTTTTTTTTGCCGAGGATTTTCATCACCAGTTCACGGCTGTCCTGATTGTCATCAACTACCAGAATCTTTTTTTTCTCTCTATTATCTGGTTGATCTGCTTGCATATCTTTCCTCAGAAGTTGCAGAAGTTATCATGATCTGTCCCCTGTACGAGGGGTGTGCAATTACTTTGCTTAGGATCTACATCTTCTTAATAGTATTTTTTAAAGTTTCCAGCAAGTCATCTTCAGCAAGAACGGCTTTGTTGAATGTGGCCCTGATTCGTCCGTCAAGCTCTTTTATGTCTTCCTCGCTCAGATCGCTGTCTGTAATGAGGATAAGGGGAACATTTCTTGCCGATTCATCTGTTTTGATATAATCAATGACGTCTGAGCCGTTCTCATTGGGCTTAATCATCAGGTTGAGGATGATCAGGTCAGGTTTGCTCTCGTGAATTGCCTGTATTGCACCCGTGTTATTGGAGGCTTTTGTTATTTTATAGCCACCCTCATTGAGAACGTGGCCCAAGGTATTCAAAGAGCCTGGTTCATTGTCAACGATCAGAATATTTTTTATGCTTGTCAGTTTCTCCAGGTTTTTCAGCTTATGCAGCAGCATTTTTTTGTCAATCGGTTTGACCATATATTCGGTCGCCCCCAGAGAAAATCCGATTTTCTTTTCATCAACAATTGACAGGATGATAACCGGAATATCCTGAACAACAGGATCTTTTTTCAATTCCTGCAGGACCTCCCAACCGTCTTTCCCGGGCATCATGATATCCAGGGTAATCGCCGTGGGTTTGATCTCCCTTGCCTTTTCCAGCGCACCCTCACCGGTATAATGGCCTAAGACGTTATAGTCCTCCCCGATATTTTTCCTGATCAGTTCAATAACCTCCGGGTTGTCATCAATGACGAGGATAGTCTTTTTTATGCCGCTGTCTGCTGCCTTACCTTCCAAATCCTCATCTTTCATCTCTTGCGGGGCAAATTCTCCGACCACGAGATTTTCGATAATTTCACATTTCTTGCAGTACTCAATCTTTTCGGGACATTTAGCCACCTTGGCCCCTTTGCAATGAACTCCGCAGATCAGCCAGCAACGCCTTTCCGTGTTGCCGTAAGCAGGACAGCTTGTCTGCCCGCAATGGGCATATTCCCAGCACTTGACGGGTTTGCCGAGATGATATGGCTCTTTCAGAAAGAGATCGATAGGCTTCTGAAAATATTCAGCCAGTTTTTCCGCCATGGCCAGCTCAATTATTGGTTCACTGGTTTTTTCCATAACCTTCTTTTGCGCCGGCAGAGTAAAGTAGAATCTGCTTCCTTTGCCAAAATCACTCTCAACCCAGATAACCCCTTTATGCAGTACCACCAGGCCTCTGGCGATGCTGAGTCCGAGTCCGGTACCTTCATAGGGTCGACTGGCGGAAACATTTATCTGGGTAAATTTGTCAAAAAGCTTTGCCATATTATCTTTGTTTATGCCGATGCCGGTGTCTTCCACACATATCTCGACAAACAGGGGGGCTTCACCAGGGGAAATGCCCAGGGTCGAGGGTTTGGCATGAATTGTGATGCCGCCATGGTCGGTAAATTTGATGGCATTTCCCACCAGATTGACAAATATTTGTTTTACTTTATCTTTATCTATGAAGACGGCAGGAAGATCATCGGCGAAATCAAAATGCAGGTAGAGACCTTTGGCACCCAGCATCGGCTGGAAAAAAGTGCTGATAGTATCTCTCATGGTAGTGAAATCAGTCTCTTGAATGTCGAGTTCTATTTTCCCTGATTCGATTTTTGCCATATCAAGGATGTCGTTGATTAATTGCAGAAGATGCTTGGCGTTATTCTCAACCTTGGTCAGGCTCTTTTCCTGTTCTTTGTTTATTTCACCGTCTACCCGGTCCAGCAGAAGTTGAGTATAGCCTATGATGGAATTCATAGGAGTTCTGAGTTCATGGGACATGTTGGCCAGGAAGGCGGATTTGAGCCTGTCGAGTGCCCGCAGTTCTCTTATGGCCCGTTCCAGCCTGATGGTCCTTTCCCGTAACATGGCGGTTCGGTGCGCCACTTCCTGCTCCAGTCCTTTGCTCAAGGTGGAAATCTTTTCGTACATTTTTTCCAGATTGTCCAGCATCTGGTTGGCATGGCATGCGATTTTGTCCATGACTTCGTTGCTGTCATGGTACTCGGCCCGCACCTTCAGATTGCCGTCCGAGGCCAGATTCAGGATGGCGAGCAGATTCTCAGCCCTGCTCTCGAGATATTTCCGCTGCTCGTCCTCTCTCTCGGAGATACTCTGGATATAACGCAGCCGTTCAGCTTCGAGAACATCACTGATGTCCCTGAATATCTGCACCGCACCCGTAATGTTACCATGGGCATCTTTCAGGGCGCTGGCACTTGCCATGACAGGGATGAGTGCACCTTCTTTGTTCGAAATGATTATCCTGATATCTTCAAGCGGATCCCCGGATAAAAGACATTTTTTGATGGGGCAGGTGGTGTTGCAGATACCATCATGGCAGATATCATCCTGGCAGATATCACTTTTTAATATCTCCCGGCAGGTTAATTTCCCTTCGGTTTCCTGTTTGCTGTAGCCGGTTAATCTGGAGCATGCGCCGTTAATAAATGACACAACCATGTTGATGTCGACGATGATCAGCGGATCGGCAATGGCCTCTTTGAGGCTGTTGGCATATTCAATCTGGTCCTTGATGCTTTTCACCATGCTGTTGAAGCTGCCGGCAAGGATACCTATGGAGTCCGCCGATTTAACGGGAACGGACACGGAGAGATTCCCCTTGGCCAGTTCTTCAGCCTTCAGGGCCAGCTCGGTTATTGGTTTGCTCACCAGTCGGGCCAGCAGAAAATAGATGATGGTAATCAGCAGGCCGATGCCGATAAGGCTGATTATAATGGTATGATTTCGCAGGGTTGCGATGGCCAGATAGGTGGCATCTGTGGACTGCCTCGTCAACAGCCCGCCGAGTACCTTGCGGGTGTTTCCGTGACAGTGATGGCATTCATCATCATTATAAATGCTATGAATGGTAACCAGGTAATTGGCGCCATCCTTCTCCTCTTCAAAATAGCTTATCCGCGGCGGGGCGGCTGTTTCCAACAGGGTTTCCAGGGCAGCCAGGGTCGCCCTGTTGCGGGTGAAGGTCGACACATCGGCCCCGATGCGGTCTTTATTGGTGGCAAAAACAATGCGCTGGTTAAAATCGCATATGACGATTTCCGTGTTCTCCAGTTCATCGCCGATATCAAAAAGCTGTTTTTCAATAGACGGGCTGTCTCCGACCGCCATCGGATGTTTGATGCCCGCATAGGCCAGATATTTAATGTCCTGGCCATAACTGGTCATCCTTTCCTTGATATGTTCCCGTTGGTTGGTGATGCTGAAATAGATTACTCCGCCCATGACGATGGTTACGCCGATGGTGAGCAGGGTTTTCAGGTGCAGGATCTTTTTGATAATTCCATTCAGGGTGAACATATCAATGAGCTCCGCCATGGATGAGAGGCCTGAATTTGAACGCCGATATCATCTCACCGGTGTGGCATTGATCGCAAATCGGTATAGTCGGCTGACCAATGATCGATTCCGGCTTTGAGTTCTCTACGTGAATCGAACCCGGGCCGTGACAGACCTCACAGCCGGCATCTTTCAAATAAGGAGTTTTTTCAAGACTGATAAAGCCGCCCGGTTTCCCATAGCCGGTGGTGTGGCAGGAATAACATTTCTTTAAGTCTTGTTCGTTCAGTCCTTTCTGCAGCCTTTCAATACTCTTATAGGAATAGCTTTTTTTTGCATAGGTGGTGAAACTGAAATATTCCTTCTCATGGCAGGACTTACAGGCGAGAGAACCAACATAAACAGGAGGTGCAGGGACAGGATCTTCTGCTGCGGGGCATGGCAACACGGTCACCATGGAGAACATAGAATAGACGATCAGTAATAGTAATGTCGTTTTGTGCGGATTAACAGAGGAGGCGGAGTTCATGCCGTACTCCATGCGATCTCATCCTTTATCCCAATGACAGCCGGTGCACTGGATTATTCCAGGCTTTAACCTCAATTTGTTTTTGCGTTGAGAACCTTCGGCTGAGGCAGGGTATTTAATAACCCCCAGATCGTGTGGATTGTGGCAGGTTGAACAGACTATCTTGCCGTTATGCAGTGGCAACTCCACACCGATCCTTTGCACAGACGTTTCGAGCGATTTCATAATCTTTTCCGAAGGTTTTACCAGATGGCGGCCTCCAGCCGGATGATTTTCACTGAAGCCGGGATGACATCCGATACAGTATTCATTGGGGTCATTAACTATAAATTTAACATTTTCCGGGCCAAAAAGAAAGATGTCTGGAAGAGATGCGTGACATAAAAGACATGTTTCTTTCTTGATGTGACCATGTTCGTCTACCTGCAGGTGAGGATTTAAACGGCGATATGTCTCCTGTAGATGACAGAGAAAACAGAATTCGTTGCGCGACATTCCGCTTCTGCGCAGGAAGTTGGGGTTGTCCTTGCCGACAGAACTGATATGCAGAGCGCTTTCCTGCAGAGATGACTGGTGGCATGTCTCACAGGAGAGTTTCCCATTCTGCAGAGGCATGTCGGGAGGTATCTTCACTTTGTTTGACGGGGTGAGGCCCACCGGATGAATATCCGCCCTGGCAAACTCTGACTTGTGGCAGCGGTTGCAGAGCTCGTTCAAGTCGCCACTGCCGAGAAGATTCGGATTTCCTTTGGATGGAGTGCCTTTGTGACAGGATATGCACATCAGGTTTTTCCAGTGGGGATTGATATTCCTGGAAAGTGCCGCAAGCTCAAGGTATTGCTTGGTGATCAGATGGGTTTCGTCAGCTGCGCCGTGATGGATATGGCAGCTTAAACAGTACATCTGGCCCGGCTGCAGGTTGCTTTCGGGTTCTAGCAATTGCCGGACAAGGGGATCAGGGAAAGGGTCGAGATCCGTGTAGTGGTTTTTCGTCAGCGACCAGTGGCAGAAGAAGCATACGGCATCAACTTCGTCCTTGGCCATTTTGCCCTTGTTCTTTCTTTTCTCAGGGGCGGCGATATGACAGAAAACGCATGATGTGGTTTCTGATGTATGCGGGGAAATGCCGGCAAAATGTTCCTTATGACAGATGGAGCACAAACTTTTGCGGATAGTCTGGTGGGACGTATTGTCGCCCCTGAGGAGATAGGGGGTAAACTCATCCTGGTGTATGTAATGACAGGTCAGGCAGACAATCTTTCCCTGGTACATGCCTTCACCCAACGGCAGGGTGAAATTATCCAGTCCGGCGAACTGATTAATCGGCTCTATTCCCAGCGGGTGAAGTTTTGCGCCGGAATGGCACTCCAGACAATGGCTGATGCTGTCTGTCCCGGAAAGAAGACCTTTCTCAGGTTTGCCGTCCTTACCCTGAGTATGGCATTTGTTGCAGGCCATGTCATGAGGGTTGGCGATGGTCTCGATGGGGGGAGCGGGAATTGCCGATTCGGCATCTGTCCTGCTCAACTCGCTGCCGGGTGAGGCGGAAACCGATTCAGCGGAAATTGCCGTTGAGAGACAAGAGATGAGTGTTGCCGCCAGAAAAAAGAGTGATGCGATGCAGAAACGGCCCATTTTATCTTTCCCCGTTATTCTCTTTGTTCTCACCGGCTGGTTGTCTTTGCGTATCAGACTCAACTTCGTCGGCGGTGGGCATTGAAATCCCTAAAATACCCTTTTTCTCTTCGGCATCATGATAAAATCTATACAATAACAGGGTTTTTATGCCATGGCACGCATAACATAATTCATTTCTTGCACCCTTTCGGAGAAAACTGTTTACAACGGTCCCCTCAAGGTTTTTCCCTGATCCGACAGTTTCTTCGTTTGCGTACCAGATATGGGGATCATGACAGGTTGAACATGTTATCTCTCCGGAAACCGACTTCTTGCCGTCTTTGGCATATAATGGAATAGCATCAGGCGTCGGTCCGATGGACAGCAGAATATTTCTGTATGATTTGTGATAGCCGAAATAAAACTGTTTTGGATGTATGCCTGAAGCAATGACCTTTTCTTTTCCCGCGCCGGTCTTTGCGTGACATCCGTTACAGGCTTTCTCGATGAAGTCCAGTCCGGTATCAGCCAGAGTGTAATCCCACAGCAGCGTTTTTTGAGAAGCATTATGAACGGCATGACATGGGGAGCAGACTGACTCTTCCTTGGCCATCTTGCCGCTCTTATTCAGTGATGTGGGGGCTGCCACCCTCATGTCATGATCGGTTCCGGTCACAAAGCTTTTGCGCAGGTGACATTTGGCGCACAAAGAAGGTTGTTTAAGGTTGGCACTTCTGAGGAAACTGCTGTCAGCATTACCCTCCACGTTTTCACCCTTGCCCTTCTTGCTGAGCTGGGAATTCCATCTATGAGGATCGTGGCAGGTATGGCACTCCATCACAGATGTGCCGTCAGATAATTTACGAAGAGGCAGTGACAGCGATAAAGCGTTTTCCACCTGAATGTTCACCGGATGGGTGTTTTGGCCCAAGGTCTTTTTCTCTCCTGGACCTTTCTTGACGTGACAGTTCAAACAGAGAGAGGAAGGGGAGGTCGGTTTTTTGTCGAATTTACGTGCCCAGAGATACGGCCCACTGGCCTGATGCGGCACGTGGCAGGGTGAACAGACGCCTGATTGACCGGCAGTCTGTTTGGCGATATTGTTCTCCTTGGGTGCGGTGACGGTAAGATCGTGATCGGTGCCCTCCACATAATACTGATCAGCATGGCATGATGCGCAGAGAGCGCTGTCCGTCCCTGAACGTTTCCGCAGAAAACTGGTGAAGGGAGTTCCTTCGTCATTAATGCCCTTGCCCTTCTTGCTGGTCTTTGAGTCCCACCGGTGCGGATCGTGACAGGTATGACACTCCATGACTGCGGTGCCGTCCGTTTTTGTATAAAGAGGCAGTGCTGCCGGGTCTTTCAACTGTTCCGCTTCTTTCATCGGAATGTTCACCGGGTGGGTGAACCTGCCCACCGTCTTTTTGGCCGCGGTTGCGTTGTCCGTGTGGCAGCTGAGGCAGAGTTTGGACGGTGAAGACAGTGAAGATGGATCTTTCACTGCACGGGCCCAGAGATACGGCCCGGTTGCCTTATGCGGAACATGACAGGCGGAACAGACACCGGCCTGCGCTATAGTCTGCTTGAGGGCATTGATCTCTTCCTTTGCCGTAATGCTGAGATCGTGATCAGTGTCGTCAACCATATACTGGGCTTTATGACATGTCGAACAAAGGGGATCTCTCTTGGCTGCAAGGGCCTTGGTTCCGGGTTCGTGCTGATGTACCTTGTGGCAGGTGAAACAGTAAACGGTGTTTTCCGGTCCGCCGTCAAGCTTCACATGACTTGCCGGATCAAGCTTGTATTTGACGTAGAGTGGATGGTTGCTTTTCTGCCAGTCGGCAACGGAAGATCTGTCGGCCTTGTCGGCATGGCATAACTGACACAGTGATTCTCTGTTCTGCACCAGGGATTTTGTCCCCTTTTCATGTTGATGCAGCTTGTGGCACGAAAGACACTGAAGGGTGTTTTTCGGCCCGACTTGCAGCTTCACACCAATATTGGGATTGGGCTTGAACTCGACAAGCAGGGGATGATTGATCTGCTTATCCAAAGGGGCATTCGGTGCATCAATCTTGTCGGGATGGCAGATCGTGCAGAGAGTTGATTCCTGCTTTACCTCGAAAAGGAGATTTCTTTCAACACTGCCATGGGCTGTGTGGCAGCTTTCGCAAATAACAAACTTGGGATCCGTATGGGATGGTACCGCACCGGCAGCATATATCTCTTTGGGGAGGTCTCTTTTGCCGCTATGGGTGGGATGGTTGTGATCTTTGACCGCCTGGTCGACATGGCACAACTCACACATAATGGAATCTTTATTGGAAATACGCAGAAAGATGGTACGTTCTATGCTTGTGTCCGTGGGAACGGAGTGAGCTGAGTGACAGGTGGCACAGACAACTTTTCCGTCTTGGGAAAGAGGAAAAAGTTTCGGAATCTTGACTTTGTCGGAAGGCACAATTTCGGTTTTGTGTCTGTCCAGTATCCATACCTTCAGCCGCGAGTCAGCAGTTGATCCGTCGTGACAGCTGAAACATATCATTTCATGACCGGCGACATCTTCTTTTTCATAATCGACCAGGGCCGTACCATGCCCTTCAACGAACTGGTCAATCCACCTGAAGTGGCAGATGGCGCATTCACGGGAAGAATTCTGGGTCAGGTTTCCGGACGCCTGCACGGCAGGGTCAGGCGGCAGGAAAAGCATGCCCGCAAGGATCAAGATGAATGATAAGGGTAATAGCCGGCGCATAGATTTTACGGACTCTGTCTTTCCAGAATCAGCACCCTGTTGTTGAACATTTCAACGACGAACAGACGGTTGCCGGCAATAGCCATGCCCATCGGAGTCTTGAATTTTGTGATCTTGCCGTTCCCGTCCCCGATGACACCAATGAACTCTCCTTCACGTTTGAAAACCTGAATAACGCCAAGATAGCTGTCAGAGGTGAAAACCTCGTTTTTGTCGCTTACCACCACACCCTTTGGTCTGAAAAATTGACCGGGTTCGATGCCCCATTCACCGATGAAGCGGGCGAATTCACCATTGGATTCAAGGACCTGAATCCGTGTATTGATAGCCTCTACGATATATATTCTGCCCAAACGGTCAATATCCATCAGAAAAGGGAAACGGAACTCGCCGGGATTGCGGCCCATTGTCCCTGTTGCCCAGACTATTTTGCCGGAATGAGTAAGAGACACGACCCGGTGATTATCATTGTCAACCGTAATGAAGGTATTGTTAGGGCCGAAATTGACATCAGAGGGATCGCTCGGCCTGCCGTCGGCAGGGGAGGGAACATCTATGTAATGAGGACTTTTCCCGTCCGCGGGGAAGAGGGCAAGCCGGTGATTTCCTGAATCCGCCACAAGCACATCGCCAGCCGGGGAAACATCAATGCCCAGCGGTTGTTTGAGAATTCCCGTACCTCCCAAGGTAAATAATGGTTCACCCTTGGGGGAATATACTCTGATTGTGTCTGCTGTGCCGTCTAAAATGAATATCCTGCCACTCTGGTCAACTGCAACATCACTGGGAAGTTTCATTGATCCTGAGATCGACAGGACAGGTTGGTAGAAGATGATATTCGGAGCGCCATCTTGAGCAAAGATGGCGCCCGGAAAAATCAGCAATGAGATAAGTATGAAAGTTAACAACCAGCACCTTAGGTTATTTCTGCCTTGTCTTCCTTCACTGCCTTTATTGCCAGCTACAGCTACTCGAGGGCTTGACTGAACCGGATCAGCTATGCTGGCAACGTGGCAATGAATATCGACAAAATGTTCTCTCAGGCAAAGGTGCATGGTCCTAGTCAACGGTTTTACTCAGTGGAACGGTTCTCCATTTTCAGCTCGTCCATTTTCTGTTTTCTCATCAGATCAGGATCGAACATGGTCGGCAGATAGAACTTCATGTATCTACTAATCATATCAGCAACTTCTGTCCGATAGAGACTCTCGGCACGTTTTTGTGGATATCCGACCCGTGCCAGATCGATATAGGGTTCTTTGCTGTTGTGACATTCCGTACACTGAGCTGGTTTTTTAGCCATGTTCTTATGGATAATTATTTTTGCCTTACCTTGTTCCTCAGGTGTCAGTATATCCTTCTGGGCAATGTAGGATTGAATAAAATTCGGATCTTCAGCCTGATCCATGCGGCGAATTTCATTTCCGCTATTAGTGTCTGATACAAGGACGGGGATCAGTCTTGCCCCGTAAACACCATTACGGCCATCAATTTTATCGACCCTCTCTTCCGTCATGTTGTCGAACCAGACGTAGTTGAATTTGCCGGCGAAATTTTCCTCGCGGACATGGCAAACCTCACAGGCCATGAAATAATTATGCATGTTAAGGAAAGACCTGATGTCAGGGGCCTTGCTATGCGGTAATGTGCCATGGCAAGTTACACAGAACTGGGGATTAGCAAGACTTAATTTGACGTTTTCGTCTACATTATGAAAATGTCGGGTATACTTCGTCTCCCCACCCCTGATTAATGTTTCAAAGCCACTGCTTGGTGTCTTTGCCTTGGCTGAATAGGTGGTTGGAAAATAAAGAAGCTTTCCCAGTAAAAACATCACGCCGATAAAGAAAAGAATGGAACAATAGGTCATGAATTCGAAGAGCATCCCACCTACGGTTTTCTCTTTGTGGCCATGGTGGTCGTGCTCATCTACGGGAGCGAGTTTTCCTTCTGCAACCAGACGATTGTACATTGCGCCATGTTCGATTTTCAGATGATGGTTAGACATCTTGCCGTCTATCCACACCCTGTTCATGGGGAACTGGCCCGGCTTAAAGTGAACCTGGTAAAAATGCCATACGATGATGGCCATGGTGGCCAGACAGGCCTCCATTCCGTGAATAAGAATCGAGAGATCAAGAACGAATTTGCTCCAGTATACTTCCGTCCAGAGGAAGATGCCGGTCACGCAGATGATGACGGTGCCGGCTACCAGTGCCAGATATTCCGCCTTTTCCCTGTAATCGAAACGTTCGAATTCGGGCGGTTCACGCCTTTGTCCAAAATAGTATGCAAGATTATGAATGGCATCCGTAGCGTCCTTTAAGGTGGGAATCATGTCAAACATGAATGATCGACCATCTTTGGTGAAAAGACAGTAACGGACGTGATCGAGTCCGCCGATAATCATGATTACCCCGGCTATCCTGTGGATCCAGCCGCGGTATTCAAATATGATATTTCCATATGGTCCCAGCTTGAGAATCCACGCCTCAGGCATTTTAAGCATATATCCGGTTACTACCAGAATGAAGAAGGTTACAAAGGTTATTAGGTGCTGAAGGCGCTCTGCACCATTAAGCCTTACAATTTCCTTGGGGAGGTTGTCGTTGTTATGCATCATCTCACCATCTTTGCCAATTATTTTATCGGAGTCCATAGTTGTTATCCCAGATGATTATTTCTGCTTTTGTTTATGAGTATTCTCATGAAATCAAACACCTGGTGGACCAACATTCCTCCAATCACCACAGTGATCAAAAGGGTGTAGACATATTTTACAATCATGTAGACTTTTCGTTGAAAAAGCTCCTTTTCATCCATTTTGCTGAGGTCTGCATCCTCGGCCGTTATGCTGCTCGGGTCACGAAAACGCCTTTCATATCTCAGGCTTTCCATATCGGCCAGAGTGGCTTCACCCGCGACATAAGCGGTGACACGTTTTTCAAATCCGGAGCCTGACGGATGAATTTTACCCGTTGAAAATTGCTCGGTGGCCTTGGGATGGCATACCTGTGTACCTTCCACATTGGCGCAGGTCTTCTGCAGATTATTTTTATAAACCGGTGAACCAGGATCGGTCCCTATTTTCATAGCATGAACCGTATAACCCACCGGCGCGTGACAGCTGAGGCAATCGGGCATGTTCGGGTCGCCATACAGGACGCCTTTCCAGTGGTAGGTGTCCTTGTAATTGGAGGTGGCAAGCAGCCCGTGGCGGGCCATCTTCCTTTCGTCCTTATGGCACTCGAGACAGAGTGCAACTGTCTGTACAGCAGTCTTTGACCGGTGCATCCTGTGGGCGAAATGCTGGTAGAAGCGGTTGGTCCACTCCTTGTTCTCATGGCATCCCAGGCAGCGCCGCAGGGCATCTTGTGAAATGCCGGCCTGCATGGTAGTGAGGTCGCTGACGGGTTGATAGACCATGTTCACATGGCAGTCGGTGCAGAGTGGAAGGTCATCGGTGGATTTTTTCGTCATCCCCGGGGTGTTCATACCGTGGATGCTGGTGTTGAATTCAGCATAAATGCCGCCGTGGGAGAATTCTTTGTCCGTGGATGGTTCCTTGACGTGGCATTTGGTTGAACAATCCACTTTCTTTGAATCTGTATGGGGGATTACATCAAGATTCAGATGGCAGTTCCTGCACAGAACTTTGCCATGAACAGAATTGATGTATATGTCATCGCTGACGTAAAACAAGCGTGACTGACCTGTCTGGGTATCAATCCTACCCAAACCAGGGTACTTGTGACATACACTGCATGCTTCTTCATCCGCCGCGTAAATGAAGGATGGAGCATTCAGTGTTGAAACCATCCAAATCATTAAAAAGAGGCAGACACATCTGCTTAAATGATTTTTCATTATCCCTCCCTCATCATCTTTTTCTGTTTGTCTAAATACCGCAGCAGCACATAAAAATAGTGAATTTCAGGATCAACTCAACAAATGGAACCGGATCCTGATGTGATTCACTATTTGAAAATGAATTTTGCGGTATTTTTTAGAATTGAAGAGTTCTCTGTTTTAATAAAAAAAATCGCCCCAAAAAAATCGATAATATCTTCTTTAATTCAGATGAAGAAGTTATCTTTCCTCTATACTACATATTTTCTGACATACTACATACTTTGATAAAAAATGAAAGAAGTAATTAACCAATTTTTTTATTATTTTGAAAAAATAATAAAAAATTGGCTATTCATTTTTTTACAAAAAATATAACAGATTTTGTAAAAAAATGAATGCTCAATTTTTGTTCGCGCAACTATAACTACTTAGCGATAAATTTGCGGTGTGGTAAATTGTCGCAGAAAGCAGAATCCTATTGTTTTTTTGCAACAAGAGAGGATGGGCTGAAGCAGGCCCATATCACTTTACTGCTCAGATGTTTTGTGTTCGGAGTGAACGGTTGCTTTGAATCCGGCAACCAGGTCCAGCAATTCCGAGGTGATGGTAGCCTGCCGTTTTATCCTGTACGCGCCCCGCAGTTCTTCAATATGTTCTTCAATATTTTTTTCCGCATTCTGCAGGGATCTCAGGCGGCTTGCCTGTTCACTGGCCAGGGATTCGGCCTGGCTGCGGAAAAGACTGGCGAACAGATACTGGCGGATCAATCCGGAAAAAAGCTGGTCGGCCGGCATCCGGAAGCAGGGCAGGGACCTGCCCTGCCATTGCTTTGTGCGCAGTGATCGCAGGTGGTCGTTATCAATAGGGAGTAAAACCTGGTGATGGGGCCTGGCCGCAGCTAATTTTTCATATTTATTAAAGAAGATATCAACCTGGGCTATTTTGTGTTCTTTAAGCCAGCCTTCCACGCTGAGAAGCACCTGGTAGACATTGGCGTTAATGCCGTTGACGGAGCCCGGGACCCAGAACTGCTTGTCTATGATAAATCCGCCGGCCTCGATCCGTGCGGCGATCCGTGCGCCGATAACCAGCAGTTTGAGGGATGAGAAATCAGTGATTGACATCCGGACAAGCTGCTGCCTGATAAAATCGGCAAGACGTTCGTTGAATCTGCCGCAAAGGCCCTGATCCGAGCCGAAGATGATCAGCCCTCTGGGAAATTGCTTTGCTGCGGCAGCATGCCGCGGTAATGACGTTTCCTTGAGCACCGTCTGGAGTCCCAGTTCTATGACTTCGACAAAGGTGTCCAGCGAAGCAAGAGCCCGTTCATACTGACGGATATTGACGGCAGACAGGGTTTTCATGCTTTTGACGATACCCTGCAGCTTGGTTGTTGTTGTTATCCTTTTATCCAGTGTCTGTAACGTATCCATTGCCGTTCTATTCCATGATAGAGCCAATGTTGGCTATGGCCTGCCGGCAGGCGGCAAGCAGGGATATCTTGTCGTCGTCGTGCAGTTTGCCTCCCTGATGGATCTTTTGACAGATATGAGGGAGGTCCCTGAATATTTTTTCCGTAATTTTTTGCTCGGCCGCCTTGATTTCCTTGACATCAATTGCGTCAAGCAGGCCTTCGGTGAGGGAAAGCATGACCGCCACCTGTTCATAGTCCTTCAAAGGGGAGTATCTGCTCTGCCGCAGGACTTCCCTGACTCGCTTGCCCCGCTCCAGTGCTTTCTTTGTAGTATCATCAAGTCTTGTGGCAAAACGGGCAAAGGTTTCAAGCTCCTCGAACTGTGCATAGGACAGACGGAGCTGGCCGACAAGATCCCGGTAGGCAAATATCTGGGCCTTGCCGCCAACCCTGGAAACTGATTTGCCGACATCAACCGCAGGCAGCGTGCCCTTGGAAAAGAGATCCGGTGAAAGATAGATCTGGCCGTCAGTGATGGAGATGATATTGGTTGGAATATAGGCTGCGAGGTTCTGCGCCTCGGTTTCAACAATGGGCAGAGCAGTCAGGCTGCCGCCGCCCAAGTCCTGGCGCAGATGGGTCGCTCGTTCCAGCAGCCGGGAATGGATGTAAAAAATATCGCCGGGATAGGCCTCTCTTCCCGGGGACCTTTCCAGGAGAAGAGATATCTCACGATAAGCACGGGCGTGCCGGGTAAGATCGTCATAAACGATAAGGACATTTCTGCCCTTGCCCATGAAGTATTCGCCGATGCTTGTGGCGGCGTAAGGGGTGATGAACTGCAGCCCCGGTGCATCCTGACCGCTTGAGGCAACCACCACCGTATAGGCCAGCGCGCCATGCTCATCAAGTTCATGGAGCACCTTGGCTACAGCCGATTCCCGTTGGCCGATAGCGACATAAATGCAGATGACGTCCTTGTCCTTCTGGTTGACGATCGCATCAAGTGCGATGGATGTTTTGCCTGTCTGGCGGTCACCGAGTATCAGCTCACGTTGCCCTTTGCCGATGGGGATCAGGGCATCAATGACCTTGATGCCTGTTTCCAGGGGACTTGCAACAGGCAGACGATCCATAATTGCCGGTGCCGGGTGTTCGAGAGGACTTCTGGCAAGATGCGGGATCGTCCCCTTGTCGTCAAGAGGTTTGCCGGTTGCGTCGATCACCCTGCCCAGCAGTGCTTCCCCTACCACGACGTCGGCCACCCGTCCAAGCCTTTTTATCTCATGACCGGCCTTGAGCGAATACCCTGTATCCAGCAGAATGATGCCGACCTTTTCAGGATCGAGACTGTCAACGATGCCGAGAGTTCCGTCCTCAGCCTGCACCAGTTCCTCGGAGGTGACACCGTTTAAGCCGCTGGCATAGGCAACCGGTCCTGACACTGAAATAATCCGGCCGACATCCTCAGCTTTCAGTGAAAATTCGTGGGAGTCCAAGGTACGTTCAAGGGCGTTACGGGTTTTTTCAAGTGATGCTTTCAGCATAAATGTCAAATAAAGTTAGGTGAAGGTTTCCCGCTCCAGGTTGGCAGCAAGTTCCTTTGCAAATTTTTCAAGATAGTTTCCCGCGTCCCATTGGATTTTTTTGCCGGCAATCTCAATATGAATTCCGGCCAGCAGGGACTCGTTAACCAGAAACTGGCTGTGCAGATTTTTTCCCCACATGAACTCAAGATTTCTTACGATTTCATCCTTTAATAAAGAAGAGACGGCAAAGGCGCTGGTTACGATCACATTGTCGCCGGTCTCGGCAATGTAGCGTCTGATCTGTTCGTTTTCCTCCTGAGACAGTTTCCCCAGTTCAGACAGAAAAACCGTCAACACCCTTTTCTCAAGATCATCACCGGCCAGGTCGCGCAGGGTGTTGTTTGCCAGTTTATGGAATCCTCTGGCAATGGTCAGGCTCGTTTCCTTTAAGAAAGATTCCTTTTCCTTGTCAAGGGAGGCGAGCCACTGGACTCGGTTTGTATCTATTTCCCGGCGCACCGAGGCAATCAGTTCGTCGCGGAATTTGTCCGCTTCTTCTTTCGCCCGCAGCATTTCACCGGCAACGGAGGATTTGAGCTGCTTTTGCTGGTGAAGAAATTTCCCTTTTTCGTGCTCGGCCTGGGCTGCCTTCTCTGCGGCATCGTTTAAACGCGCGGCGATCTTTGCTTCCCGCTCTGCCATTACGTTCAATACCGGTTGGTAGAGCACCTTTTTCAGCAGCCAGACCAGAATGAGGAAATTAATGATCTGGACGCAAAGGGTAAACCAGTCTATTGCCATTGGTTAACCTGCGGCGTGTTTGACGGCGTAATCCCAGAAGGGGTTGGCAAAGATAAGGATAATGGCGATGACAAAGGCGTATATGCCGGTTGACTCAATCATGGCCATGGCGACAAAAAGAGTGCGGGTTATTGTTCCGGATTCATCCGGCTGCTGCGCGATGGAACGCAGAGCTGCCGCCGCCGCCAGACCTTCTCCAATGGCCGGACCGAGGGCGCCAATGCCCATGCAGAGGCCGGCTGCCAGCACCGACATCATTCCGATATACTGTATTGCATCCATATTTCCCCCTTTTTATTGTGTTTGACGGATTTGTTTTGAAATTTTCTTTACGTTCATCTTTTTTTCACGGCTGTCTGAGGGTTCAGGTTCCTCTTTTTTCAACACTGAGGCGATGTAAATCATGGCAAGCAGCGCGAAGATATATGCCTGAATTGTCCCGGTCAGCAGTCCCAGGGCACTCATGACAACAGGTAAAAAGAGCGGTACGATGAGGAGAAGAACAAAGCCGATTATCGTGCCGCTCAACACGTTGCCATATAAACGGACAGCCAGGGCCAGGGTGCGGGATAGGTCGCCGAGGATGTTGAACGGCAGCATGAAAAATGTTGGTTCCATATATTGCCTGAGATAACTGCCCAGACTTCTTGTGGACAGGCCATATACGGGTACGGCTATAAAAACGCAGAGGGCCAAGGCGCTGGTAGTGGAAAGAGAGGCGGTCGGTGGGTGGTAATAGGGGACAACCGATAGCAGGTTGGAGAGCAGAATGAATATGAAGAGGGTGCCGACAAAGGGCAGGAAAGGTTCGGGCTTCTGTCTGGTGATTTCCTCGATTTGCCTGGCGATGCCGGCGACAAGGATTTCCAGCAGATTCTGCCAGCGGCTGATGCTCACATCGCTTGTCAGTTTTCTGGTGATCAGCCAGGAGCCGGCTACCAGCAGAATCATTTCAAACCAGGTGAAGACAATGGTCGCATTGAGGCGACCCCAACCCCAATCAATGATGACAAGCTGGTCAGGTGAAAATTTCATGGCGTTAATTCATATTTGGTTTAGAAGCAGTGATTGGTTCACCTATTCTGCGAATCATCACCTGCCGGGCAATCAAAAAGCCGATGAGCAGAAGGATAAGTCTCTGCCAGTCATTCTGCATGAAAAAATAAAAAGCTGATATGGCCAGAGCCAGGCGAATGAGAAAGCTGATAAGCAGTTTGGAGCCGAAATGTTTTTTACCGGTATATCTGCTTAACGTCAGCCATAACCCGTGAAAATAAACAATGCCGACAGCAAAGCCAACAACAAGCATGGCGGCGAGAATGATAAAACGGTCAATCTGCACTTGACCCTCCTTAACGGGTTCCGCTTTCTTTTTTTACCCAGCGCCATGCCGCAACTGCGCCGAGAAATAAACCGCCGAACAGACCCATGAGGGTCCAGGAAATTTGGTTGTCCATCAGGTGGAGTCCGTCAAGCCAGCGTCCGATGAAGATCCCTATGACGGTGGGCACTGCAACGGCCCAGCCTATCGTGCCTAACATGCCGAGGCCGAAAAATATCGGCTTTTGTTTTTCCTGGCTGGCCTGCTCCCTTTTCTGGTATTTTTTTTCGACAATTTCCGGGAGATGTTCTTTGTGCGGCTTCTGTTCCTTGGGCATGGCGCTTATCTTTTTTTCAGTTCCGCAAAACGGCGGAGCATGGAATGTTCCAGGCCGGTGAGGGCGGTTCTGGCCTTTTTTTCAAGGTCATCGATCTGATAGAACTCTGTGGCAACAATGTTGGCCAGTGAACTGAAATCCTTTCCCTGTATGCAGTTGCGGGTGGAAATGTTTACCTTGTCTCCCTGTTTGACCAGTGAGCCATGATCAACGGCAAAGTAGAAGGTATTGCCTGCATTATCTGCCACCGTGAGTATTCCCGGAACGAGAACAGAGATATAGTCGACATGGCGGGGCAGTAGGGTGAAATACCCTTCAAGCCCTTCCGCGATAATCTTTCTGACAGTGTCAGCCTGCCAGTAAATCCTGGTGGGCAGATAGATGCCAAGCGAAATTGAATTCAAATGTATTTACCCCATACTGTCATTGGTTTGTTGCCGGTTCTCATCATTTACTTTCTCGGGTTGAATATTCTGGAACTTGCTGAGATCAACCTCATCAATTGCGCCGATCATATAAAGGGCCTGCTCCGGAACTTCCAGAAATTCTCCGTTCAGAATGCGCTCACACCCCTCGATTGTTTTTTTCAGGGGGACCAGCTTGCCTTCCATGCCGGTAAACTGGGTTGTGGTGAAAAAGGGCTGGGAGAAAAAGCGTTCCAGGCGTCTGGCAGTTGCCACCGTCCGCCGGTCCGCTTCAGAAAGCTCCTCAAGACCGAGCATGGCTATGATGTCCTTCAGGTCCTCATATTCGGACAGCACACGCCGGACCGCCTGCGCTGCTTCATAATGTCTGGCGGAGATAATATCCGGCATCAGCATATTCGAATTTGAGGCAAGAGGATCAACAGCCGGATAAAATCCCTGACTGGCCCGTTTTCTGGAGAGAACAACGGAGGCGGACAGGTGGGAAAATATATGGGAGGCTGCCGGATCGGTGAAATCGTCGGCCGGGACGTAAACCGCCTGAACAGAGGTGATGGAGCCGCTGGTGGTCGAGCAGATACGCTCCTCCAGTTCGGCCAGTTCCGTGGCCAGAGTCGGCTGGTAGCCGACGTGCGACGGGATGCGTCCCATCAGGCCTGATACCTCGGAACCGGCCTGAATGAAACGGAAGATATTGTCAATCAGCAGCAGGACGTCCTGTCTTTTGGTGTCGCGGAAAAATTCTGCCAGCGTCAGGGCGGCGTGGCCGACTTTAAAGCGTGCGCCCGACGGTTCGTTCATCTGACCGAAAATCATGGCTGTTTTTTTAAGCACGCCGGCATGCTTCATTTCCCGATACAGCTCTTCCGCCTCCCGGCAGCGCTCCCCGATACCGCAGAAGAGACTGACCCCCTCATAGAGACCCACCATATTATTGATCATTTCCGTGATCAGCACTGTTTTGCCGACACCGGCTCCGCCGAAAAGGCCGGCTTTACCGCCTTTTTCCAGCGGCGACAGCATATCAATGATTTTGATGCCGGTTGCAAAGATTTCCGGCTGGACTATGTGGCGTGACAAAGGAACGGCAGCTGCATAGATCGGCCGTTTCTCCATGTCATCGGGCAAAGGGTCACCCAAGTCGACAGGTCTGCCGAACACGTTAAGCATGCGTCCCAACAGATTATCGCCCACAGGCATCATGAGGGGTAAGCCGTCGGAATAAACAGCATCCCCCCTGGCAAGTCCGGCGGTAGGAGTCAGCGCTATGGCCCGTACTGTTCTTTCGTTGATGTGGGAGGCAACCTCAAGGACAATGCTGTTGTCACGCCCTGTGGTAAGTCTTGCGTGAACATTCGGCAGCTCGGAGTCGAAACAGGCGTCAACAACACTGCCTCTTATGGTGGTGAGAACTCCCTTGTAATGAATTGAAGTGGTATCGGGCATCAATTTCACTTGGCGGATGGTTGCTTGATTGGAGATACCCAGAGTATGAAACATGATCAGTATGGAGTCAAGAACAACTTCAACGGCCCGATGATGACTGTAAATTGGGGATGGACGGAGGAGTGCGGCGAAAGCCGAAGCCCAGCGGCGGAAAGCGCGCCGTGATGGGGGTGGAATCTATTGCCCGGGCAGAAATACTTGACGAAGGGTATTGAGTTTCCCTTTTCTTCTTCGCCGGGAGGAAGGAAAAAAGAAAAACAGCCATGGAGCAGCTATTGCTCGTTTTACTCTTCCGTCTGTTTTATCATCACCTTTTCTATCTCTTCCGCAGGCAACGGCTTCATGAAATAATGGCCCTGCATGAGATCGCATTGATGTTCTTTCAGAAAGCCGTACTGCTCTTCGGTCTCCACCCCTTTGGCCGTGACCAGCAGGGCCATATTGTGCGCCAGGGAGATGATGGCCTTGATGATTGTTTCATCGTGAACACTGCGCCCGATATTTGCTACAAATGAGAGGTCAATTTCCAATGTATCGATAGGCAGGCGTTGCAGATAATTCAACGATGAATATCCGGTGCCGAAATCATCGATGGCCACTCTCACACCCAGTTGATGGATTTTATTGAGCAGTGTTATGGTCGTTTCCGGATCATTCATGACTGCGCTTTCAGTCAGTTCAATTTCAAGTTGATCGGGCGCAAGCCCTGTGGTTGCCAGGATCGTGTCAATAGTTTCCCCAAAATTTTTATTCCGCAGCTGTTTCATGGACACCTTCACTGCAACAATCATCTTAAACGAGGGACCGAATTTTCTGTGCCACATTGCATTGGTGTTACAGGCTGTGCGGAGAGTCCATTCACCGAGCGGGCCGATGATGCCGCATTTTTCGGCGATGGGAATGAAAAGGGCGGGACTGATCAGTCCCTGGGTGGGATGATGCCAGCGCACCAAGGTCTGCAGCCGGACAATTCTTCCGCTGCTGATCTCAAACTGGGGCTGGTAATGAACAATCAGTTCCTCATTCTGCAGACTGCTGCGCAAATCCTTTTCCAGCCCCATCCTCTCCTGCACCAATCGCTGCATCTCAGGTTCGAAGAATTTGTAGTTGTTCTTGCCGTCCTCCTTGGCATGATACATGGCGATGTCAGCCGCCTTGCCGATGTCCTCCACACTGCTGCCGCTTAAGGGGTATACGGCGATGCCGATACTGAAGGTGGTGATTATTTCATGCCCGGCCAATTGATGGGGAACGGCCAGTTTTTCCAGGATTTTCTGGGCCACAAGGGCAGCATTTTCCGGATTTTCGATATCAACAAGGACAACGGCAAACTCATCCCCGCCAAGCCTGGCGACAAGATCTTCCTTGCGCACACATTTTCTAACTCGATCGGCGACACTCTGCAGCAGAAGATCTCCCACGTCGTGTCCCTTGGTGTCATTGATGTTCTTGAAATTGTCCAGGTCCATGAAAAGAATGGCCATTTGCAGGTTATGTCTTATGGAGCGATCAAGTTCCATATCAAGAAATTCCTGATACACCCGGCGATTGGCAAGACCGGTCAAGGGGTCGTGATGGGCGAGTTCGCGGAGTTTTCGCTCCATCGCTTTCCGTTTTGAAATATCCTGAAAGAGCATGACGCCTCCGGTTCCGGCAAAACTGCCTCCGTGAACCGTGGCGCATGTATATTCAACAGGGAACTTTTCGTTGTTGAATCTGCGGAATATCGCGTCTTCGTCTCTGTGCTGTCCAGAGTTCCTGAGCACGTTGAATACGGGAGACACTTCCCAGGATGAGGCGGGGTTGTCTTCATGACACATGAAGCGCTTGATGTGACAGCCGACCAGTTCCTTTTCCATGGAGGTCAGGATCTTTTCAGCCGCAGGATTGGCATAACTGATGGTCCCCTGTGCATCGAGTCCGAGAATTCCTTCACCGGCATGATACAGAAGAAGTTCATTCTGCTGATAAAGCTCCTGCAGATTTTCATTGGCCTTTTTCAATTGCAGCTGCATCCGCATCAGCTCCTCATTTCTCTCCACCGCGTTTTCATAAGTGGAAACGAGGAGGTCGACGATATGTGTCAGGTCGGATGTGATGAAATGGGACTTGCCGGCGAAAAAGATACAGATGCCGTTTTCGCTCGTTGCGCTAAGGCGCATCTCCTGGTTGACCAGAATATTCTGGATGCGGGAAAGGAGGAATTTTTCTTCATAGGGTTTGGTGATAAAGCTGTCAGCGCTGCAGGCCAAGGCATTGATCACCTCCTCGGGGTTGGACAGGGAGGTAAGCAGAATCACCGGCACATCCTTTAAGGTGTCATCCGCCTTGATATTGCCGCATAACTCATATCCATCCATCTCCGGCATGACAATGTCACTGATAATGACGGTCGGTTTCTCTTTGCGGGCGTTCTCCAGTCCTTGCCGGCCGTTATGGGCGCATGTCACCTTAAAGCCGTTTTTTTCCAGGAGAAACTGCAGCTGCACCGCCTGAGTGAGACTATCTTCTACAATTAAAATATGAGTATCTTGCGGAAGTGGCATATTGTATCCTTCTTATGGAATTATACGTTTTGACACTTTGTTGAGCAGTCTGGATATTTCCAGCGGGGGGAGAATATAGTTGGCTGCCTGCAGTTTTACCGCTTCCCCCGGCATGCCATTGACCACCGAGCTTGCCTCGTCCTGGGCAATGGTAAGAGCGCCCTTTTTCCGTAATGCTTTCAGTTCAACGGCGCCGTCCTTGCCCATGCCGGTGAGCAGCACCCCTATGCCATACATACCGTATTCTTCCGCTACCGAACGAAACAGGAACGAAACTGACGGCCGCAGCCCGTTTTCCGGGAAGGCTGTTTTATCGATGATGATTCTTCCCTTGGCAACACCCATCTGCACAGCAGCCGGGGCAAGATAGACATGCCCGGCCTGCAGCCGTTCTTCATGGGCAGCTATCTTCACGGGTAATGATATGCTTTTTCCCAGCCAGGAAGCCATTCCTTCAGCAAAGCCTTCGGCAATGTGCTGAACAATAACAATGGGTAAGGGAAATTTTTTGTTCAGTCCCTCAAGAATTGCCTTGATGGCAGGCGGTCCACCGGTTGAGGCGCCCATGGCAAGCAGCTGGGGAAAAATCTTCATCTCCAAACCGGATATGAGAGACTGCTGGCTGTTTTTTTTCATCTGCTGCCATGGCTTGCGACACACCACACGTACCTCAGCCATGGATTTGACGGTCTGCACAAACTGGCTTGCCAGCCGTTTAAAGTCAGGGTGGCCTGGACCGGGCGGCTTGGAAATGGCGGTCACCGCGCCCGCCTCAATTGCCTCAAAAGTGCGAACCATCTCTCCCGGCTGCCAGATGTTGCTGCAGATGATAATGGGCACCGGATGGATTCCAAGAATCCTCCTGGTGGCCTCATAGCCGTTCATTTTCGGCATATTTATATCCATTATCACGACATCCGGTTGCAGCATGGTCATCATCCGGATTGCCTGCTCTCCATCCATGGCCTTGCCCACTACACTGAGTTCATTATCTGCATCCAGGAGCGCGGAGATGAATGCAACAGTTGTGGCGGAATCGTCGACAAGGAGGACTCTGATCATATCAGTTTCTCTATCACCTGGAGGAGATTGCTCTGGTCAAAGTTGCTTTTGATGATATAGGCATTTGCTCCTACCTGGATCCCCCGTTCCCGGTCCTCATTGGTGGCGAGACTGGTGCAGAGAATTAAAGGGATATTGGCCAGCGCTGCATCAGCCCTGATCTTTTCCGTAAGTTCAAAACCGTTCATTCTTGGCATTTCCACATCCGATAATACGAGATCAATGTCGTTAGTTTTGAGTTTCGTGTAGCCGTCGACACCATCGACCGCGGTTGTAACCACATAGCCTGATGCCTCCAGAATACTCTTCAAAAGTGTGCGTGAGGTGATGGAATCTTCCACCACAAGGATCGACTTTGGTTTCTGCTCCTCCTTTTTTATTCGCGAACCGGTAAATCTCTCCCCGACGGTGCCGACAGCAGACTTAAGCAGATCATGGACATTGAGAATGGGTACCACCTGGCCCGTGCCGAGAATGGTGGCGCCGGCAATATTTTTTACTCTCAGGAGCTGTTTCCCCAGTTCTTTGAACAGCACTTCCTGCTCAGCCAGCACCTCATCAACCTCAAAGCCTATTCGTCTCTTCGAGGTGCCAAGCACCATAACCTGGATTTTGTTTGATTGTTTCCGGATGCCCGGTTTATTCATCTGCAGGGTGTCGGCCAGCCCCGCCAGTGAAAGGGGGTCCCCATCATAGGTGATAGTCGCCTTGTTTTCTACTGTCCGGATGGAAGCAGCGTTCAAATGCAGCACAGCCACAAGGTGGGAACTGGGGGCGAGAAAGAGTTGTCCGGCAACCTGCACCAGCGTGCCCCGAAAGGTTGCCAATGAGAGGGGAAGACATACGGTGAATGAGGATCCTTTTCCCGGAATGCTGGCAAAATCAAGCTGTCCGCCCAATTTTTCCACTCTTTCCAGAAAAATGGCCATGCCGAGTCCCCGACCCGAGATCTGGGAAAGGCTTGAGGCGGTTGACATGCCTGAATGGAAAATAAGGCCCTGGGCCTCTTTTTCCGTCAGCCTTGCCGCGTCTTCGGCAGAGATAAGACCTCTTTTCACCGCTGATTTGCGCACCATGTCCGGATCAATGCCGTGGCCGTCATCTCCCAGGGTTATCTCAACTTTGCCCCCCTCGATCAGATTGATATGCAGGAAGATGCGGCCCCGCTCCGGTTTATTCAACATCCGGCGTTCCTCGGGTTTTTCCACGCCGTGATCCACACAGTTGCGCAGGAGATGAATAAGCGGATCTTTCAGCTCCTCCAGAATGCGCCGGTCGATTTCGATTTCAGCACCTTGCAGGTCCAGATCAATTTCCTTGTCCTGACTCCTGCCGAGTTCCCGCACCATTCGAGGAAAGGGGGCAAACAGCGTGGCGCAGGGGAGCATGATGACACTTTTCATGTCCTCCAGAAAATAGGTGATCTTCCTGTCGAAAAATCGCTGGTTCAGTTCAGCGGTTTTAGTCAGAGAGCGGATGTCCTTGTGCATCGAATTGATGAAATCCCGATTCCAATCGAGAAATTTTTGAATTTCAGCAAGCTTTGTATCCCCCTGTTCTCTCTCTATTGACAACTCCTTACGGTACCTCCTGAGCAGTGCATCCTTTCTCACCCATTTTTTATGCCAGCGTTCAACGTGGTGACACAGCTTTTTCAGTTCATTTACTTCCTGGGATATGCTCAATTTTACGGCAATCATCTCTTCAGCCTTGAGGAGCAGCTTGTCAAGTCTGCTTGTAGAAATCCTCACGCTACTGCCTAATTGGGGATTTTCCACCGCCGGTTTATGTTTCAGAGATGATTTGTCAGCGGTTTTGTTTGTTGCGTCGTCTGGTTTGGCGCCGGAATCCTCTCCGGCTAACGTCTGCTCTCCCGTCTGCTCTCTCGGCAGAGGGGCCATGGTATCCTTTATCTGCTTTGCTGCATCATTAGCTGCAGGAGGTTCAGCGGCAGGGGACGGCTTTGTCTGACTTGATGCTGTTTGCCCTGCATGCAGGTTTTCGAGCTGCTGCAGAATGGCAGACACCTCATCCTTGCCTGCGCTTTGCTGCTCTGTCGCCAGGGTGTTTTCAATAAAACTCACCACCTCATGCATGGTGTCAAAAACAGTGGAGGATGGAGTAATTTCCTGCCGTTTCATGGCGCCGAAGACGCCTTCCATGGACTGGCTGATTGCCTCAATTTCGGTGAGGTTGACAGCGCGGGCAGCCCCTTTCAGGCTGTGCGCCTCCCTGTAGATCACTTCAATGATTTCCTGAACCTGTTCCGCATTTTCGGTTTTCTCCAACTCCATGAGACGGGTGGAAAGGGAAGCAAGCCGCTCCGCTGATTCCAACTTAAATGCTTCTCTGATTCTTCTGAGTAGTTCTTGTTCGTCCATGTGCTTTCAGTTCGGTTGGCTGATAGGTTTCATAGGCATTGGCAGCGACTGTTTATACCGTAAACCGTTCCGCTATCATTTTGAGACTGCGGCCAAGCTCATCAAGATCATGGGTTGCATTTTCAAGTTGTTTGGTGCTGTCGACGTTCTGCGTAGTGGCGTCCTTGATGTTTTCCATGGCCATGACCAGCTGATCCATACCGACCAGCTGCTGATGGCTGGAGGCGGTGATCTGGCCGACTGTCTGGGATGATTCAGCCATGGCGGTCTCAAGAGTGGCGATGGTCCCTCCTGCTTCAGCAGTCAGATTCATTCCCGCTTTCACCGCCTTGCTGCCCCGTTCAGTGGCCATTACCGCAGCGCTGGTTGCTTTCTGGATGTCATTGAGAATGGCTCTGACCTGGCTGGTTGCCTCTTTGGACTGTTCAGCCAGACTTTTTACCTCCTGGGCCACAACGGCAAATCCCTTGCCATACTCTCCGGCTTTGGCCGCCTCGATGGCGGCGTTGACCGACAGGAGGTTGGACTGGTCGGTTATATCGTTCACGGCGCCAATGATTTCTCCGATATTCTGGGTCTGTTCGCTGAGGCGGATGATACTTTCCGCGACATATTCCATTTCCTCATTGATCTTCTTCATACCTTCCACTGCCTCTTCCGATGCCCGTTTGCCGGCCATGGATATCTGGCTTGCCTGGCCGGCCTGCTCGGCCACCTGTTTGGCCTTGGTGTCGGAGAGCTGCACCGTGTGACGCACTTCTTCCAGAGTGCTGCCCACCTCGACGATGGTGGTCGAGGTTTCCGTTGAACTGGTGGCAAGCTGGGCCACGGAAGAAGATATTTCCGTGATGGCTGCATTCAGCCGGTTTGTGCCCTCCCGAATATTCTCCACCTGGCTGCGCAGGGTATCGACCATGTGATACGTTGCGTTCATCAGCATCCCAACCTCATCCTGCCGTTTTGTCCGCTCAACGGTGACGGTCAGGTCGCCTTTGGAAACACGGGAAAATATTTCTGACATTCGAGCTAAAGGTCTGACAATTGTTTTGGCAATGGAGAAGCCGACCAGGCCTGAAAGGGCAACTAAGCCCAGGGCAAGCCATGCGGTTTTGACGGAAAGTTTCCTGATTGGCGCAAATGCTTCGTTTTTGGCAATTTCCGATATGATGACCCAGTCAAAGTTTACATCCAGCTGTTCATTAAGACCTACATGACTGTAGCTGCTTAATACTGCATTGTCGCGATAATTGGTAATGGCCGCCTCGCCGTAATCATGCTGCAAACCTCTGTTGACCGCTTCGTTTTTTACCACCTGCTGCAGAATTGTCGGAGTGTCGACCAAGCGGGAGTCGGAACGCATGAGAAAATCATTGCCTACCAGGTAGGTTTCACCGGTATCGCCCATGCCTGTTTTTTCCTGCAGGATTTGATTGATTTGATCGATGTTGACCTGGAGTGCGAGAACAGCGAATAATGTTCCAACTTCATTAAAAACCGGTGTGCCGATAAAGAGGGCGGCTTTGTTATTAAGCGGAGCATATCGGGAAAAATCAACCAGGATGGTTTTTTTCTCGTTGACCACTTTGGACCAGAGTTGCCCCAGGCCGGAGTCATTGAGTGTGCCGACCTTGAGATTGGCGCCGAGATCTGTCTTGCGCAATTCCGTGTACATGACGTGTCCGTGGGCCGCACAGATGAAATACATATCGGCATAACCATAGACGTCGATATATTTGCGGAAATAGGGATCGATTTCGCTGTAAATTTTTTTGTATTCGGCGGTACTGATGTCATAGTCACCGATCGGATCACCGCCGCCCGCATCATGATATTTTTTGAGTTTGTCAAAAGAATTAATGATATCATTGGATTGGGCTAAAATATTCAGATCATTGCGTCTGTCCCGCAGATAATCCACAACCTGCTTCCTTTTGATTTCATTGACTGCGGAAAGTTGCCCGAAGTAGTTTTTCTGCAGACAATTCTTGGAATAAGTGAAGGTCGTGGCAGCAACAACTCCGATGGCAAACATTGCCCCGGTGAGATAAAAGAAAATCATCTGCCGCATCAGGTTCCTTGTTATCATCTGTCTCATACTCGATTTTCCTCCTGATATTTAGGAGCCGTTACGAAATAACCTCTTCATTATTGAGCATTTCGTTATGGCTCCTTATGCCGTCTCTGATATCCGAACGACGATTTTATTTTATTACAACGGCTTACTCCGCGGTGTTTAAGCACACTCTTTATGGCTTTTCCCAGGATTTACTGGATAGCAGCCTCTATAAGCCGGTTTCAGACGACTTCTTCATTGACAAGCAGCCGGGTATCCGCCAGCAGTTGAGCCCCATCGAGGATTACCAGCCGTTCCTTGCTTACACCTTTCAGGAAATCAGCCCTGATTCCGGTAAGAGTGGGAAGAGAGGGCATAATCTCTTTCTTGGGAATGGCATCTACGCCAATAATCGCATCGACCAGGATGCCGAATTCCATGTTTTTTGACTGCAGGATAATCACACTGGTGCTGTCAGTGAATTCTTCAGAATTCATCTCAAAAAAGATTTTCAAATCGATCACTGAAACAATGTGTCCCCGGACATTAATGATCCCCTGGACAAAGGACGGGACACCCGGTATGGGAGTCAGTTCCCTGAGAGGGTAAACTTCAAGGATATGGTCAAGTTCAAGGCCGTAGATTTCACCCCCCAGCTGGAATTCGACAATTTTCAGGAAATCGCTTTCATGCTCCTTGTCCTTCAACGGTCTGGCCAGTTCCCTGGCCCGTTTCCGGAGGATATCATGTTGATCGTTCATGTTAATCAGCCACCTATTCGTTCCAGCATTGACTGGGCAGTTTCTCTCAACCGGCCGACCGTCAGTCCGTCTGAACCGGGAAGTACTTCATCAAAAGGGCGGGAGCTAAGGAGAGAGAGGGTGTTTTTGAGATATTTTTTTGCCTCTGTCTGATCGGTCACCAGGCTGGCCAACTGGAAGTGGGCCAGAACAAAGTCGTGGTCGAGATACAGGGATTGCTTGAGTAGTCTGACCGCCTCCTGCTTTTCCCCCTGTTCCTGGCAGACCGTGGCCAGAAAATAGTAATAACCCGTATTCAGTTTATCTTTGGCAATTGCCTGTTCTCCAAGGCTCCTGGCTTCGGCCAGATTGCCCTGATTAGCCTGAACCTTGGCCAGCAGCGCCAGGACTTTGGTGTTGAAATAATGGGCATTTCGCAGGCCATCATCGGCCAGCAGTTCCTGCAGTTTTATCCGGGCCTCTTCATAGCATCTATCCTGAAAAAGTTTATCTGCCGCGTGATATTGCGTCATGTGAGAGACACTCTTCCCTCTTTCAACCGGTTTTTCCCCGGGAGGCATAGCTTCTGATTGAGGCAGTTCCTGTTGCCCTGTCTGAGCTTGAGCTGCAGAAGAAGAGCTCGGTGTCAGCTTCCTGGTGCAATGGTTGATCGGCTGCACCGTTACCTTCTTACTGGAGGGTGGCTGAAAATGTTTCTTGCCAAGGTTTGTAAGCGGTGCTTCCTGCTTGCGGAATATATGCACCCCGCCCACTTGATCTCCGCTGAGACCGGGATGTTTGATAAAACCTGTCTCACTTGCGGCAAGCAGCAGCCAGCCGTCGGGGTTCAAAGACATGAAGAGACGATTTATGACTTGCTGCCGAAGTTTCGGAGGAAAATACATGAGAACATTGCGGCAGAAGATGACATCAACTCCCAGAGTATGATTCATAGCGGAGGGATAATTATTACCCGTCAGATTGAGGTGGGAAAAGGTCACCGTTTTTTTCAGAGAGGGCGAGATGCTGTAGCAGTTGTCGTTTTTTTTGTTGAAGTACTTGGATACAAGCCACGAACTCATATTACGGAAAGACCATTTGCTGTAGTCACCTTTCTTTGCTTTGGCTATGAATTCTTTGTTGATATCCGTGGCCAGAATGGTTACATGCCATTCTGCAAGAGCGGGAACCTGAGCGACGGTCATGGCTATGGAATAAGGCTCTTCACCGGAAGAACAGGCTGCGCTCCAGAGTGTTAATTCCCGGGCATTTCCCGTTTTTGCCGCCATTCTTTCAGGAATGATGGTCTGCCTCATGAGGTTCCATACCTCCTGATCACGGAAAAAAAAGGTTTCACCAATGGTGAGATAGCAGGTCAGCAGATCTTCACGCTTCCGCTGCTGGGGGAGATCAAGCAGCCATTGAACAGTGGTTGTTGCGTCGCCAAGGTTCAGATCCCGTCCCATCATCATGATCTTGCGTTGCAGCTCCGGCCAGCGTTTTTGGGGAAAATAGAGGCCAATGCTTTCCCTGATCACCTCATTAAGCTGGACCATCAGGTAATGCGGAATCTCTGTCTCTGTCTGTGGAAGAAGTTTATCCATGATCCGCTGTGATTTTTTCCATATCGCTGAATTCCTGATCGTTGAAAAAACGGGCCATATCAACAATAATCACACTGTTCTGGCCGAACTTTGCCACACCCTCAATATAGTGCTGCAAACCTGGGTGAATTTCATTGGCCTTATGGAATTCCAGATGATCAAATTGCACAATGCCTTCCACCCCGTTAACAATAAAACTGAGAAGCGTGCCGGCCTTGAAGATGATGATACGGTCATCGATTTCCATGCCGCGTTCCGGCAGGCGCCATTTTTTCCTGATATTGACAACTGGCAGTATGCGCCCTTCCACATTCAGCAGTCCGACAATAGTATCAGGGACATCGGGCAGGGGAATAACAGCTGCAGCCCGAATAATCTTTTCCACTCTGGAAACAGCCACGCCAAACAACTGGTCGTCAATCCTGAAAATACAATAGCAATTTGCCTGGTCCATACATGTTTTACTGAAGAAATTTTGTTGGTTAACGGTTTCCCTTCATCAGAGTCAGAGTGTGTTTGCCGAGGAAACTTTTCTGACGATATCGTCAAACCGGGTTGCGAAAATATTCTTAAAAAGTCCGGGACGTTCATCTCGTATAATATGAGGTATGCTCCTTATCTCCATCTGGCGGTTGAATGGGGTAAGATAATCTGCCAAAAAGACTATGCCGCCTTTTACTGCCCCCTTAAAGACAGAAAAAATGAGGAATAAGGTCGCAAAACACATGAAACAGAATTCCATAATGCGATAGATGGTAACATCAGATGCTGCAATATCTGAGTGGAAAGCGAACATTAACTTGAAAACCGGCGATTACAGCAGAAGTTCGTTTGTTTCCGTTGTGCGGGAGGGCCATTTTTTCGTCTGCCTTGGGAGATCAGTGCAAATTTGCAGACATGATTGCACCCAAAGAGAAATTTGTTATTTTTCAGGACTTTTTGTGCCTCCACATCGGTAAGCTGCATGAAATATCCGTCATTGAACATATTGTTTTCCCCTCCCTGAAATGAATGAAGGTAGCTTCTTGTTGTATTCAATTGCAGGCATCACTGCGGGCTACTTAATTTACGCATTTTCAAAAAAATATGTCAATCATTAATGAATGGCAACATATGTAATAATAATAGGATAATAGCACCTTTTTTTTGTTATTTGCACCTTTTGGTTGATTATTCGTGACTGCCGTTTGTCTGGAACAGGCAGAATGTTCCTGCTGTTTTTCTGCAAGACTCCCTCTCTAATTCTCCGATAACCAGGAATGGAGCGGGCGGCATAGATAGCTGTAACGTTATGTCCTCCTGTGCATGTTTCCGCGGGTCAGCCCCGCTCGCGTTTGCCGTCCGGTAAAGGCAAAGCTCTCCAATCCGGTACCGCAATGAAAAAAATCCAGAAGTCGATTATTCTCTTTTCACATTACCCTTTGCGTCGCAGTCTGCCGCAAAGAAAGCTGCGGAGAGTTCGCGGGGATCATTTTCTTGGCGGAACAGGGTGGGTAGGGCAGTGGAGGGAAGGGGTAATAAGGGGTGGTGCAGAAATTCAATTTAAAGTTGGCCTCAAGTTGACACCGCCGAAATAAGCAAAGGGGCAGATACGGCACTTCTTTTATTGAAAGAGTTGCCTCCCATCTGACAGTGTCGCCGGGTAGGGGAGGGCGGAAATTTCTTTTCCGTTATTGCGAGGTTCTCGTGCCGGTGCCGGAGGGTTGCGGAAGATATCTTTCAAGCATCTGCCAGGCAGCCGGGGAGTTCCAGTTCCGTGGCCCGATGATCTTTTCCCGTAAAATTCCCTGGGGATCGATAATAAAAGTCTCCGGCACTCCGGTAATCCCATACTGTGCCGCTCCCTTGGAGTCGGGATCAATGAGAATCGGGAAGGTAAGGCCTATCTTGCCCGCGAGCATTTGCGCAAAGTCTGGATTGTCATTGCTTAAAATGGTCAGCATCTGAAACCCGCCTTTGTCCATACCCCGATTGAGTGCTTCCATCGAAGGCAATTCCTCTTGACAAGGAGGGCACCATGTTGCCCAGAAATTAACAAAAACCAGCTTGCCGCGCAGGTCGGAAAGTTGCCACTTATGACCCTGAATATCAGTAAGTGTGAAATTGGGAGCAGGACTGTTTACCGTTGCCTTTTCCGAATATTTTTCTTTTTCCTGTCCGCAGCTGACAATAAAAAAACTGATCAGAAAAAGCAGAAGGGCGGAACGAACAGCAGACTCATGGTTTCTTTCCCGGCTCATTGCCATATCTTCCTTGCAGGTAAATTTTATTATCCGAACGTTTCACTTAAGTATAATACGCCACATGCGGAAGAAAATAAAAAAAATGATCATAACTGATTCGAACGGGATCAACAAGGTTGTCGGCCCCGAGCTGAGATAGACGATTACTGTCCCGGGCATCATGCCGCGGCTTCAGGTTTGCGTTTGTACTCCAACACAAACCTGAAGCCGCATCACCATTTCTTTTCCTATTGGGGCATATTGGGCCAGGCGCTCGCATCTCATCTGCCGGCTTGCTGTTTTTGGATACCAATCTCTGCGCGCCTGAAATTCCGACTTTAGCCTTCTTTGACAAAGGCCAGTTGAATGGGGCTCCCATCGCCATTATCCATCCGCCCCTGTCTCATTTAATCAAACAGGTTTTTCCTGCCCGACGGATGTAATGCTTGAAATCCGGCCGGTTATGTTGTTTATTACTCAATAGAAGTTACTCAGAGGAAACAGTTCAATTTCCATTGACATTTATTCAGCGTTGTATGAGGTTGTTATTACAGGAGGATCCTGCCGTTTTGACTGTGAAAAGACATCCGGCAACGTCTAAGGGGGCTGACATGAAAAAGCTTTTCCGGCGGGGATCAGGGCCACTGTTATTAATGAAGGTGAGCTGGAAAAAGTTGAGGAGTAAAAGCTGCGAAACACCATTCATCTTAACCTTGCCGATTTCCTGCCTGAAGTGAGATGATTGCCGATTGTTCATAACTGGAAACTGAAGCGTCTGGATGTTTGCCTATTATGCAGTCAGACGCTTTTTTTATACTGTCTTACACCAATATGATGCGAAACTGTTACAGGAGGTAAGGAATGGCTCTGCATCCACAAGCAGGAAAACCCGCTGCTCCGGAGAATTTATGCAATATCCCCCGGCTGATTGCCGCCTATTACCAGTATTCGCCGGACGTCAGTCTGGATGAGCAGAAGGTCAGCTTCGGCACATCGGGACACCGCGGCAGTTCCTTTAAAAACAGTTTTAATGAGCATCATATCATGGCGGTCTCCCAGGCGATTGTCGAGTACCGTCTCTCCCAGGGCATCACCGGCCCCATCTTTGTCGGCATGGACACCCATGGCCTCTCCGAACCTGCTTTTGCTACCGCCCTGCAGGTCTTTATCGCCAATGGGCTGGAGGTTCGCTATCAGCAGGGCAGGGGATACACGCCGACCCCGGTCGTGTCCCATGCGATTCTCGGCTGGAACAGGATGCATCCCGGCAATCAGGCTGACGGGGTGGTGATTACCCCCTCTCACAATCCCCCGGAAGATGGTGGCCTCAAGTACAATCCTCCCCATGGCGGGCCGGCGGACAGTGATGCCACCAAGGTTGTCGAACAACGCGCCAATGAGTTGCTTGCCGGGGGACTGAAAGGTGTCCGGTCTTTACCGCTGGCGGAGGCTTTTGCTTCTGCTAAGGCCGTGGCCTATGATTTTGTGCGGCCCTATGTGGATGACCTGCAGCAGGTTATTGACATGGAAGCCATACGCAAGGCTGGCATCAAAATCGGCGTCGATCCCATGGGAGGCGCCGGCATCGCCTTCTGGCCCGCTATTGCCGAGAGATACGGCCTTGATATTGAGGTGGTGAATAAACGCGTTGATCCGACCTTTTCTTTCATGACCCTTGACAAGGACGGCAAGATCCGCATGGATTGCTCCTCACCATACGCCATGGCATCTCTCATAGCGCTCAAGGACCGTTTCGACATTGCCGTGAGCAATGACCCTGATTATGACCGGCATGGTATTGTCACCCGTGAGTCAGGCCTGCTTAATCCCAATCACTACCTGGCCGTGTCCATAAATTACCTCTTTACCCATCGTCCGGGATGGGGTGCTGATCTTGCCGTCGGCAAAACTCTTGTTTCAAGCTCGATGATTGATCGGGTTGCCGCAGGGATAAACAGGAAATTGTCGGAAGTGCCGGTGGGTTTCAAATGGTTTGTCCAGGGCCTGTTTAACGGCGAATACGGGTTTGGCGGCGAGGAAAGCGCAGGCGCCACATTTCTGCGCAAGGACGGCAGTGCCTGGACCACAGACAAGGACGGTATCATCATGGCACTGCTTGCTGCCGAGATAACCGCTGTGACTGGGAAAGACCCGGGGCAGCATTACCGGGAGCTTGAGCGGAAGTTCGGTTCACCTCTTTATGAGCGGATTGAGGCTCCGGCTTCGGCTGAACAGAAAAAGGTGCTGTCCCATCTTTCCGCTGAAGATGTTGAGGCAAAGACCCTTGCCGGCGAAGCTGTGCTGGCCAAACTTACCCATGCTCTTGGCAACGGTGCGGCAATCGGCGGTTTGAAGGTTGTCACAGAAAATGGTTGGTTTGCCGCCAGACCGTCGGGCACCGAGGATGTTTACAAGATTTACGCCGAAAGTTTCAAGGGCGACTCTCATCTGAAACTGATCCAGAAGGAGGCAAAAGAGATCGTCGCCGTCTCTTTTGCCAAGGCCGGTTTATAGGTGTTCGAGCAGAGGCGGGCGCAACTATCTGTGCCGGCGCCTTCTTTGGAGAGAAAATGCCGGCGTTGAGCGGGCAGACGTCGGAAACAGCAACTGCTGCTCAAGCTGGCTGGGCCAGCTCCACATGGAGTGACGTGCCGGACATCGTAACGCGAAGACGGGGGTGTTGAAGAGACTGGAAGAGTGGCCGGCCAAAATAGAAAAGCTCCTGCTGCAGGCTGAGTCTGAATGCGGAGACGGCCTGGTCGCGCAGCAACAGGTCCTGCTGCATGAGGCCTGTCAATTCCTCCATGCTTGTCTCACCCGGCGCTGGCGAGGAGAGATGTTCCAGGAGTGGCAGCGCCTTGGCGTAGGAACATTTTTCTTCGTGCCGCTTAATATGGTCCCGGATGGGATCTTGGTCCTCAACAAGATCGAAACGACCTAAACAATCCCTGCCGTAGACTGCTTCAATTTTCTCGGTGTTCCAGCATTGCAGCAGTCTGCACTCAAGCGGCCGGTCTGCATGGATAATGCAGGCGGACCGGTCGGCATCATAAAAAATGCACTCCCAGCTTGCTCTTTTGCCGGCAATCTTGATCATTTCATGAGGGGCCGGTTCAACCTTTCCCGTAAAGGGGATAAAGGCCGGCTCTCCTTTTCTGATGGTCACCAGTTGGTGCAGCGAAAATATCTGTTTTCGCACAAGCGCCAGATCTTCTCGGTGAAGAATCGGCCCGCCATTTTTGCAGCATGTACCGCATCTCTTACATCGTTGTTGTAATTGCATAGGGTAATTATTATAAATTATTTCTGGAATTTTCCAACGGGTTGTTTTATCTTGATTCATTTTCATTGACCCGCAGGCAGAATTTTTTTCCGGCAGGCGGAGTTCAGAAGTTCTGGCTATTGCTTAAAAGGCGTTGCAACGCATTCCAGGGAAGGGGGCATAAGCTGGTATGAAGTCTGTTAATAAATCGCGTGAAGAGCTGGCCGAAGATGTAGCCAGTTTAAGCAAGAGGATCGAGGAGCTTGAGCAAGCCGTACGTTCAGGCAAGACCGAAAACAGTCTGGCCAGGCATCTTGATCATAACCGTCTCTGGCAGGAAACCTTTGATGTTGTTAACGATCTGATGTATATCGTTGACCGTGAATTTAAAATTGTCCGGGCCAATAAGCCAACCTGTGACAGTTTCGACTCAGAGGAATTGTTCGGCAAGAAATGTTTTCAGTTTTTCCATCAACTCAATAATCCTGCAAATCACTGTCCGGCATGTAAAGTCTTTCATTCCGGCAAATCTTATCATATCGAACGTCAGGAGCCATCCCTGCAAAATAGATGGTTTTCCATCTCGGCATATCCCATCAAAGACGATCATGGTTTTGTCTGGCAATGTCTCGTTATCTACCGGGACATCACCGACTTCAAGAAATTGATGAACAAGCTCAATGAGGTTGAGATCAAGGATAATCTGACCGGTCTCATCAACCGTCGTCATTTTATCGAGGTGCTTGCCCGTGAATTCAGACTTGCCGCCCGCCGTGGCAGCGGGCTTGTTTTCATGATTTTCACCATAGATAAATTTAAAGAGATTAATTCTTCCTGCAGCAGAAAATTCGGAGATTTTCTGTTAAAGGAAATCTCCGATATCCTGGTTAACAATGTGCGCAATACCGACATCTGCGGCCGCATCGGCGCAGATGAATTCGGCGTGCTTCTGCCTGATGCTGATTCTGTTGAAGGGCAGATAATTGCCCGCAATATCCTTTCCCAGATGGGTCAGTATGTTTTCGATGATGGCGAGATCAGCCGTCAGATTTCAATAAGTGTCGGTGTTGCGGCAAATAATGCAGTTAATCTGAAAAACCATGAGGACTTCTTCTCCCTGGCGGACAAAGCCTTGAATGTGGCCAAAAGCGAAGGCGGCAACAAGGTTGTGTTGCTCATGGAAAGTGATGTGCAATAGTATTGGACTTCACGCCAGTTAAAATTGTCTTTTTAATCATGCTCAGGACGACAATTTTGCCGTCTCGTTGAATTGATAGAAAAATTTATCAATAATTCTTTCCATATTCTCCTGGAAGTTAGGGACTTCCGGCAGCTGCTGGTTCTGATCAATGAAATCCTGCACATTAAATGTAAAATTTTCCGGCAGTTCCGAACGGATACCAATACTTTCCACCAGAAAATTCGACAGACTTACAATTTTGACGTTCAGCTGATCAGCCTCATGGCAATTCTGCCTGTGGTGGAAGCCGACCGGTATGGTAACATCGTCTGGCAGCCCCCACTTCTGCAGCAGCGCCATGCCGACCTTGGCATGATCCGTTTCCAGCAGGAATTGCTCAAGCTCAATGAGAGAGCTGAATTTCCTGCCCAGATTTTTGTTGTTCGAGATGGCAATCTGCATAGGCCTGTTTAAAATTACCTTGCCGATATCATGGAGCAGAGAGGCCGTATAAATGCCGCCGGCCTCCTCAACTTTTGCATATTTTGCTATTATTGATGACAGCACAGCCGTGGCATGGGAGTGATGCCATAATGTGCCCGGTTCAAGATTGTAGGCCTGCTGGGGAGATCGCATCAAACCGGCGGATGCGCCGGTAATGGCGATAATTTTCACCGTTTCCAGTCCGAGGCGGATAATGATATCCTTGATTGACGTAATTTCACGCATATGGCCGAAATATGCTGAATTTGCCAGCCGCAGCATGTTGGCAGTCAGGTTGGGATCCATCTCGATCTTGTTCGCCATTGCCGGGATACTGACCTGGTTGTCATAGGCCATCTGCAAGACCTCAAGGGCTATGTCCGGACGGGGAACCAGTCTGTCAACATCTTTGATAAATTTTTTTTCAGTTTCCATACGCTCATGCCGTAAGTTATGCGATATTCTTATCAGATTGCCGCAGCCGGTACGCTACAGCTGAACAACAATCCTTCCTTTTATTTTTCCTTTAAGTATGCTGTCTATCTCGTTGTTTAAATGATGCAAATTAACGACTCGCGCAAGGTCATGGAGTTGATTGATTTTCCATGTGGTTGAGGGAAGAAAAGTGTACGGCAATAAGCACATCGTGATCAGGAAGCTCAGAAATGCTTCTTTCTTTTATTTCTCTGATAAAAATATTGCCGGGTTCTTCCCTGACAACCATGGCCTGAAACAACTGCTGCATCATATTTTTTTAACTATTATAAAGGATTACACTTTTTCGAAATGGGATTACGTTCTTGCTGAAATGTTTTATGAAATCATCTTACCTGATTCCTTAGTTTATTGACAAAGATTTATTTTCATTTAGACTGGCGGCAAGAAAATTCAAAACTGCGGTGCGGATAGTACCGCACAAACTTATGCTGCTTCTTGAAAAAGTGCATTAAGGACTGACAAACAAGATGAACGAACCCCCGCAACGGGCCCTGTGGGGCAGCAAGATCGGCTTTCTTCTAGCTGCAATCGGCTCCGCCGTAGGGCTGGGTAATATCTGGCGTTTCAGCTACATGGCCTTTGAACACGGCGGCGGTGCATTTCTCGTCCCTTATGTATGCGCCCTGCTGCTGGCCGGCATTCCGCTGATGATTCTGGAGTATACCCTGGGACACAGGGAGAAGGGTTCGTCGCCGCTGGCCTTTACCCGTGTGTCACCCAAGTGGGAATGGGCCGGTTGGTGGATGCCCACTGTGGCGCTTTTCGGCATCATGCTTTATTACTCTGTTATTGTCGGCTGGTGTATCAATTATTTCTTTTTCTCGTTTAATCTTGCCTGGGGTGCTGATCCCCAGGATTTTTTCTTCAATTCCTTTCTGCAGATTTCCGGTTCACCCTTCGAGCTTGGCGGCATAAGAATTCCCATTCTTTCCGCAACATTTTTTGTCTGGTTTATATGTTGGATCATCTGCTACCGGGAGGTGAATCACGGCATTGAAAAGGCCTGTACTGTCTTCATGCCGATTCTTTTTGTGCTGACCCTGATTCTTGTCGCCTGGACCATTACCCTTGACGGAGCGGCAGATGCCATCAAAAACTATTATCTGAAGGCTGATTGGGATAAAATCAATATCTTCAGTCATTTTAACGATCCCGATGTCTGGTCGGTCTGGATTGCCGCCTTTGGGCAGATCTTTTTTACCCTGTCCCTCGGCTTTGGCATCATGATTACCTTTGCAAGCTATCTGCCGAGAAAGACGGATATCGTCGGCAATGCCCTGTGGATATCCATTATCAACTGCACCTACTCTTTCATTGCCGGCTTTGCCGTCTTCGGCATAGTCGGTTTCATGGCAAATGCCAAGGGGGTAGCATTCAATGAGGTGATCAAGGGCGGCCCACAGCTGGCTTTTGTCGTTTACCCTGAGGCGATCCGTCAGTTGCCTTTCGGGCAGTCGCTTTTCGGGGCCATGTTCTTTCTGGTTCTCATTTTTGCCGGTCTCTCTTCCGGCATTTCTCTCATCGAGGCCTTCACCTGTTCCATTACAGACAAGTTTTCCTGGTCGAGAAAAGCAGTGGTCAGCGGTGTCTGTCTGCTCGGTTTTCTGGGAAGCATTATCTTCACCACCAGAAGCGGCATGCTCATTCTCGATATTACCGATCATTTCATCACCAACTATGGCTTATTGATGGGCGGCATTTTCGAATGTTATATCGTGGGCTGGCTGCTGAAGGCCCATGTGGCAAGAAGACACGTAAACAGTAGCGGAGGATTGTCGTTGCACGTTATCTGGGATATCTGCATCCGCTATTTTACCCCTCTCGTTCTTCTTGTTATCATGCTGCAGGCCTTCATGGGTGAACTGCGTCAGGCCTACGGCGGTTATTCCGCAGATGCTCTGATCCTGTTCGGGGTGGACTGGCTGCTGCTGACCATTGTCGTATCCGTTGTTTTTACATTTTATCCCTGGAAAAGGGAGAAACTGAAAAAACGCCATCATGTGGCAGAAGACCAACTTTTAACCTGAACCGCGAGAAAAACAGGCTTCAAATGACTAAAGAGTCCATTCAGGAGAAACTTTTTGCCCTTTACCGTGTCAGTTCGGAACATCTGACGGATTTTTTAAAGAGGGGGAGCATCGACGAATATGCAATCAGGGCTAACGAATTTGATGTGTTCTGTGCCTTCTGGGTAACAGCCTGCTATCTGCGCAGCATCAGCAAACCGCTTGAGAGGGAAGTGGAAAATTTCAATCGGTCGATTGTTGTCAGCATTGTCGACAGGATTATCGTCTCCCGTCCACAGGAGCTTGAAGATAAGCAGATTGATTCTCTCTCCCAGGCAATAACAAATGTTTTTGTGGATAGATTTTCCAGTTACCGCGAGTTTTTCCATTCCGACCTAAAGCAGAGGGAGGCCTGCAGCATCCGCCTCTTTCCCTGTCTGGTCGAGGGCTTTTTGGGTAATGTCCTGGACAAGCCCGTCCCTGAGCACTCGCCGAATCGTCAACTCCTTGATTCCACAATGGAAGATATGCTGAACAAGTCAGCGATTTTTTTGTCGGCTGACCTTTAATAATATACTGAGACATTATGCAGAAAATTAAAATTGGTGTGATCGGTGTGGGGTATCTCGGCAAATTCCATGCTCAGAAATATGCCGCAATGGAAGATGTGGAGCTTGTCGGTGTGGCGGATGTTGCAGACGAGGTTGCCCGCCAGGTTGCCCAGGCAAACAGGACGAAACCGTTCACCGATTACAGGGAGCTTTTACGGCATGTTGATGCGGTAAGTGTTGTGGTGCCGACGCCGATGCATCATCAAGTGGCCAGTGACTGCTTTGCTGAAAATGTCGATGTGATGCTGGAAAAACCGATGACCGTTACCCTGGCCGAGGCTGACGATCTCATCGACAGGGCGGAAAAAGGCAATCGCATTCTGCAGGTTGGCCATCTGGAGAGGTTTAATCCGGCAATCGTCGCTATGCAGGATTATCTGACCTGCCCGATCTTTATCGAATCACAGAGGGTTCATTCTTTCAAGCCCCGGGGCGTTGAAGTGGATGTGATCCTTGATTTGATGATTCATGACATTGATATTATCCTCACCGTAGTTCCATCTCCCCTTGAATCAATCTCTACCATCGGCGTGCCGGTGGTGACCAAGGAAACCGATGTTGCCGCCGCCCAATTGATCTTTGAAAATGGCTGCACCGCGAATGTCACGGTGAGCCGCGTCGCCCATGACAATGTACGCAGCCTGCGCATATATCAACCCGGCAGTTCTCTCACGGTAAATTATGCCACCAAGGAAATAAAAATCATTGAGCGCCTCCCTGGCTCGACTCCGGAAGGTTATCCCAATGAAAAGACATCGCATTTCTGTTTTACCGAACAGGACGCCCTGGCTGCGGAACTGACAGATTTTGTCCGCAATGTCCGCCTGAGGCAGAGACCGAAGGTTTCCGGCCGGGAAGGACGACGGGCTCTTGAAGTGGCATTGCAGATTATCAGCCAGATCAGGGACCATATCAACAGGCATAAAGACTTTTTATGCTGCGGATAATGGTTGTTGCAGGCGAGGCCTCAGGCGACCTGCATGGGGCTCATCTGGTTGCCGCCATGAAGGAGCTTGCCCCGGATCTTTCCCTGTGCGGCATGGGGGGAAGTGAACTGCGCCGGCAAGGCGTTGAAATTTTATATGATGCCGCCAAAATGGCGGTTGTCGGCCTTGTTGAGGTCATCGCCCATCTCAGTGATATCCGCGCCGCCCGGAAAATACTCGTTGATGAACTGCGGAACAATCCGCCCAACCTGCTTATTCTCATCGATTACCCCGATTTCAATCTGATGCTGGCCCAGAAGGCCAGGCAGCTCGGTATTCCAATTTTTTATTATATCAGTCCGCAGGTCTGGGCCTGGCGCAGCGGCCGGGTCAAAAAAATCGGCAGAATTATTGACAGGATGGCGGTCATCCTGCCATTTGAAAAAGAGTTTTACCAGAAGCGCGGCGTTGACGTTGATTATGTTGGCCATCCTCTCCTTGATTCGGTCAAGCGCGCCATGTCCAGAAATGATTTCTGCCGGCTCCATCATATCAAGCCGGACAATATTCTTCTGGGCATTCTGCCGGGCAGCAGAAAAAAAGAGATACGCGCCATGCTGCCCGTTTTTCTTGAGACCGCTGAAAGGATGACGGAAATCCATGGCAACTTGACCATCCTGCTTCCTCTGGCGCCGAGTCTCACCATGGAAGATCTGATTGAGTGCGGCTTAGACAGGCATCGGCTCGATATTAAGGTCATCTCCGAGGATCGTTACGATCTCATGGCCTCCTGCGATCTGGCGATCGCGGCATCAGGTACGGTGACGCTGGAGCTTGCCATTCTCGATGTGCCCATGGTGGTTGCCTATAAGGTGACTCCCCTGACCTGGTTTGTGGGTAATATGCTGGTCAAGGTCGACTATGCCTCGCTGGTTAATCTTATCGCAGGCCGTGAGGTGGTCAGAGAACTGATCCAGCATGAGGCCACTGCGGAGAAAATCAGCGAGGCCTTGCAGGATATCCGGCCCGGCAGCATAAAAAGGCAGGATATGCTGAAGGATCTGGCAGAGGTAAGAAGAAAACTGGGTGGAGGAGGGGCCTCGATGAGAGCTGCCCGGCTTGCCCTTGCCCTTGCCACAGCCCGCTGACGGATGTAAAAAAAGGCGAAATTATTTTTTTGCTACGGCTTAACGAGATAGTCGATCAGCTTCCTGTGCCCTGCCGGAAAGGCGAACCTGTGCAGTTCAGTGAAGCGGACCCATCTGTTTTCCTGGGCGGCCAGCAGGGCCGGTTCCCTCTCCTCCCCGTCGATTACATCACAAAAAAATCCATGCAGAATCACCCGGTAATGCATGTAGCTGTGCCTGACGCTGGTGATTTCTCTTGTTTCTCCTACATGGAGTCCTGTTTCTTCCAGAAATTCCCGCACCACCGCCTGTTGAGGAGTTTCTCCCTCTTTCAGGCGCCCCCCCGGGAACTCCCAGAGATTTGCCCACACATCATCCGCCTGTCTTTTCTGGATAAGTATCTTTTCACCCCTGACCAGAATGCCGGTAGCCATCTCAATAAAAATGTTCTTCTTTTTCGGCGGCAGCACCGGACGTTCATGGACAATCTGTAACTGGTGCGCCTTGCAGCAGCGGGTAACGGGACACTGGCTGCAGTGGGGGTTTCTGGGCAGGCAGACCAGCGCGCCCAGCTCCATCAGGGCCTGGTTGAAAATGCGGGATTTGCCGGAAGGGAGCATTTCTCCAGCCTTTTGCCAGATAAGGGCCTTGTTTTCGCTGCTCCTGATCGGGGTGGCGATATCAAACAGCCGGGCAAAGATACGTTCAATATTGGCGTCAACCACCGGAAAGTCCTGATTAAAGGCAATGCTCATGATGGCGCCGGCCGTATAAGGGCCTATGCCCGGCAGTTTGACCAGACTCTCATAGCGGGGGGGCAGCATATTGCCCTGATCCGCCAGGAGCCTGGCGGTGCGGTGCAGATTTCTGGCCCGTGAGTAGTAACCGAGACCCTCCCAGCAGCTGAGCACCTCGTCCTCATCGGCAGCGGCAAGGGTAGGAATATCAGGGAAACGCTCAAGCCACCTTTTGAAATACAAGACAACTCTGTCCATCCGGGTCTGCTGCAGCATGATTTCGGCAATCCAGACATGATAGGGTTCATAGGTATGTCGCCATGGCAGATCCCGGCTGTGGAGCTGAAACCAGTCCAGAAGGTTGTCAACAAAGTGGCGGTCAAAAGACATGGCTGCTACTGTTTCCGCTGGCTGTTCAGCCAGTCGATGCGGCTCCAGAGACCCTGAATGATGCGGACCTCCCATTGATCAAGGCCGGCCCGGCCGAATATGCGGCGAAAGGTGTGCAGAATATGGTCGGGATTCTGCGGGTCAAGATACTCGGCCTCGACCAGAGTCCGTCGCATGTGTTGATACATGCTTTCCAGCGTCCTGCTGTCGGCCCGCTCGATTCCGCATGGCTCAGCCTGCTGCGCATGGCGTCCCCGGCTCAGCTCATAAAGGCAGATGGTTACCGCCTGGGCCAGGTTGAGAGAGGGCAGGGCAGGGTCGGTGGGGATGGTGACAAAAAACTGGCACAGATCCAGTTCCGCCGTGGTAAGGCCGTCGTCTTCCCGGCCGAAGACCAGGGCGGTTTTCACGCTGGGACCATGCCGGCCAAGCAGCGGGGCGATCTCATGGGGTTCGAGAAAATCCTGCCGGTATTTGCCGAAGCGGCGGGTGGTTCCCAGGCAGAGACTGCAGTCGGCCAGGGCCTCGGCAAGAGAGCCGAACATCCCGGCTTTTCTGAGCATATCTTTGGCGTTGACCGCCATGTCGCGGGCCTGTTTGCTGAGATGATCCGCGCGCGGTTTGACCAGGCGCAGATCAGCAAAGCCGAAATTCATCATCACCCGGCAGACGGAGCCGATATTAAGCGCTCCCTGGGGTTCGACTAGAACCACACTGACGGCTGGGGAAGTCATTTACGCATTCAGCAGATTTTTGACAATGGCATCGCCCATTTCCACCGTATTGACTGTCTTGTTTGGGTCAACGGCAATATCGCGGGTGTGGATGCCGGCATCAAGGGTGCGTTCCACCGCCTGGTCAATGGCGTTTGCCGCCTCATCAAGGCCGAAGCTGTAACGGAGCATCATGGCGGCTGACAGAATCTGGGCAATGGGATTGGCGATACCCTTGCCGGCAATGTCCGGCGCTGAACCGCCGGCCGGCTCAAATAGGCCGAATTTGTCCTTGTTTAAGCTGGCCGAGGCGAGAAGCCCCATGGAGCCGGTGAGCATTGCCGCTTCATCGGAGATGATGTCGCCGAACATGTTGTCGCAGAGCATAACGTCAAACTGGTGGGGGTCACGCACCAACTGCATGGTGGCGTTGTCGATATAGATATGGTTCAGCGTCACGTCCTCATATTCCCTGGCGATTTCCTTGACAACTTCCCGCCAGAGGACCATGGTTGTTAATACGTTGGCCTTGTCAACCGATGTCACCTTTTTTCTGCGGATACGTGCGGCATCAAAGGCCATGCGGGTGATCCTTTCAATTTCCGCCCGCGTATAGACCAGGGTGT
>Ga0180007_10000437_pt1 | contig 71322 bp, 68 predicted proteins | sample MM_PC_MetaG_FD_121122 | JGI IMG/M metagenome (GOLD analysis project Ga0180007, IMG submission 121122) | Groundwater microbial communities from the Aspo Hard Rock Laboratory (HRL) deep subsurface site, Sweden - MM_PC_MetaG | ecosystem: Environmental > Aquatic > Deep subsurface > Groundwater... | reverse complement strand
GCTTCTTGATTAGCTAATTTTTGAATTAATACTTCAATAGAAGAGTTTTCCACTCCTTCCATAGCCGACTGAACCCCAAAAACATTTTTGTTGACGCTGTCGGACGAAGCAATATCTTTGACCTCTTCTAAGCCCTGCAGGTTATTGTTAATATTGGCGGTGATTTCCTGGGCCAGTTCTACCGCTTGATCCGTATTTTTGGCTTCGTCAACCATGCCTAACGAATTGCCGGCCGCGCTGATATTCTGCTCTAAAGAATTGATAACCGTATTAATCAGCCCATCTTTTTCTTCCGCGGATAGGTTGGTTTTTTGGGCTAACTTTACCGCTTCTTCTTTGCGTTTAGTGGCATGCCTAAGATTAACTTTGGTCTCGCTTTGAGGAGTTACAGCTAAAACCAGTTCAATTTTTTCTAAAGTTCTTTTGACAGCATATAAAATATGTTTAGGATTAGATTCTGCCTGGGCAAATAAACCGGCTCCGCCCAATAAAGAAATAATAACCAAAGAAGAAATAACCTTAACCGGCGAAGGCATAATTTTTTGAAATCCTTCATTAAAAAACAGCTTCCAGCGGCTAAAAAACGGCGTTTCTTGAGTTAAAGTATCCTGCTGAATACGAGCAATTAAAAAATTGCGGGTAGCTTCTGTCCATTCCGCGGAAGGCCCGACTTCTTGAAGTTTTTTAAATTGATTGGCTAATCTTTCCGGCATGTTATTTGCTAATATACTTGTTTAACTCTTTTAAAGCTCGGTGTAGAATAACTCTTATATTACTGGGTGATTTGTCCACAATTTTAGCTATTTCTTTAATACTTAAATCTTCAATAAAACGCAATGTTACAATTTCCCTTATTTCGCTATTTAAGTTTAGTAAAACTTTTTCTAATTGCTGAAGGTCAAGGTTTTTATCAGGATTAAACTGCAGCTTTCCCGGATCTTTCTGCTCTATTTGATAAATTAAGGGCAATTCTTCTTTTTCTCTGGAACGGTAGTAGTCAATAACCAAGTTTCGGGCAATCTGATAGCAAAATGCCTGGAAGTGCTTTATCTTTATGCCGGAATAAACCTGTTCCCAAGCTTTTAAAAAACATTGGCTGGTTAAATCTTCAGCCACCTCTTTAATGGAAACCTTGTAATATATAAAGCGATAAATTTTCTTGGAATACTTATCAAATAATAAGCCAAACGAGTCTTCGTTTCCTTGACTAGCTTTGAGAATAAGAAAATTATCGTTATTAATAGATCCTTTCATTAATTTAGACGTAAAAGTAAGCAAAATGTTACAAGAAGTATTATAATTCAGCAGGCATTTTTTGTCTATTAAATATCTATAAAAGGGGATAATATTATATTTTAAAAATAAACTATTGACAAAAATTTACTATGGTTTTATAATAAGTTCTAGAGAAATCTATAATTTATAATATTATAGTGTAGAATAATTTATAATTTAGTATATTTATATGATAATCACTGATAGTTCACTGATAACACACAGATAACCCGCTGATTGATAATAAAAACGTATCAGCGAGCCATCCGTACGTTATCGGTCGACAGACTCCGAGCATAGCAAGTCGAGGGGTGAACTATCCGTGCTTTCGATTTAATTTAACGCTATTATACCGCATTGCTAAATTAATTCCGTATATGCTCCGAAGCTTAACTTTAATAAATTAGCTAAAGTTAGTTAAGAAAGCAAGCTCATAAAAATTATAAAATCGGAATTATTAAAGCGAAGGATCATAATTGGCATAATTCATAATTATATGGAAAAAACTGCACCAGTCATACCTATCAGAGTTTCTGTCAGCGAAGCCAGCAGACTATTTGGAGTTTCTACTAAAACTATCAGGCAGGCCATTAAAAATAACGGGCTTGTTTATATTGTCTCCAGAGGCAGATATAAAATCAATTTTGAAAGCCTGCTTTCGTGGTCGCAAAACTCAACCCGCAGAGCCAATCAATTTAAACAGCAGGGGCTTGGGCAGTATGTGGAAAAGTGGCGCATCAGAACTAAAAAATTCAGCCCTAATCAGGAATTGGTAAAGCAAATTGTGGAATCAAAAAACAAACAGCAAAGCCCGGTTAAAGATAGCCCTCCCGACACTTAAATTTTTAAGCTGACTCATCCCCACAACTAAATCAATATTAAATATCCTTTCGCCTTAATAATAGCGGCATTGCAAATTTTAATAACCCTGCCCAAAACAAATCAACGCTGTATAACACAAAAACGACTATCTTCGCAAACTCTATATTCAAGATAGCCGTTATTTAATATCCACAACCTTATAGGCAATAACGCCTTTGGGGGTTTTTACCTCAACCACTTCGCCAATCTCTTTGCTTAAAAGCGATTCTCCCAGCGGCGAATCGCACGAAATTAAACCTTCGGAAGGATTGCTTTCGTTAGAGCCCGCAATCATAAACTCTTTTTGCTGGCCGTCAACTTCGGTAATTACTTTGGAACCAATCTGCGCCCCTCTGCCGCCGCTCTGCTTAGCCGCCTCGGCGTTCTTTAATATATTCTCCATATCTAAAATGCGGCCTTCGTTAAAAGACTGCTCGGCTCTGGCTTCGTGGTATTCGGCGTTTTCGCTTAAATCGCCGTGCTCTTTGGCCAGTTCAATTTTTTCGATAATCTCTTTTCTTTTTTCTTTTCTTTCCCCAAGTTCCTTTTCCAGTTTCCGCAACCCCTCGGGTGTTAAAATAATTTTATCACTCATATAAATTTAAGCATATATTAATTATTATTTGATGTCAATGTTTAGGTTGTAGCGAGTAGGTTGTAGGGAATTAGACGGTAGTAGCGGCACAAAATTTTGTGCCGCTACTACCGTCTACAGCCTGCTCGCTACAACCTACATCCTATTCTCCGCATACCACTGCCAAATATCCCTGGCAATGGGCGCGGCCGCTTCTGATCCCTCGCCGCCATACTCCACCAAAACAGTTAAAACTAGCTGGGGATCGCTGTAAGGGCCAAAGCTGGTAAACCAAGCATGGGAGTTTTTATCGCCTCCTGCCTGGGCCGTGCCGGTTTTGCCGGCCAAAGGAATGCTTAAATAATAAACGCCGCGAGCGCTGCCGCTGGTAACGGCCGCTCTCATTCCTTCTTTAATAATCTCTAAATATTCGGGCTTAACCATATCTTTATTCAAAATTTCTGACTCCACTTTTTGAACTTTATCAGTGGCCGGATCAATAATCTCGCCAACCAGCTCCGGCTTATACAAAACTCCGCCGTTAGCTACAGCAGCCGTAAAATTAGCTATCTGCAGAGGAGTAACTAAAATATCGCCCTGGCCAATGGCTAAATGCAAAGTGTCGCCGGGGTACCAAACTTCGCCTTTGGCTTCCTGCTTCCATTCCCTGGACGGTAAAAAACCGCCGCTTTCGTTGCTTAAATTAATGCCGGCGGACTCGGCTAAGCCAAAGGCCCGAAAATAACTTAACATTTTATCTAAGCCCAAGCCATAATGGCCGTCAAATTCCTCTAAAGCCAGGTAGTAAAAGTAGGTATTAACCGATTCTGCCAGGGCTTTAATAATATTGGCATAGCCGTGACCGCCGGCTTTCCAATCAGGGAAAAACCACTTATCATACCAAATGCCTCCCAAGCTTAAAATTTGGCTGTATTTAGTTATTAAACCCTCCTCAAGGGCGGCTGCTCCCAAAACCAGCTTAATGGTGGAGCCGGGAGGATATTCACCGCTTATTGCCCGATTAAACAACGGATTAAGAGGATCGGCAACTATGCTCTGATAAGCGGCGCTGCTTAAGCCCTGGCTAAAAGCATTATGGTCAAACAATGGCCAGCTGACCAAGGCCCTTACTTTGCCGCTGCGGGGGTCTAAAGCAACCACTGCCCCGGCCTGCCCCTTGATTCTGGAATTTAAAACTTCCACAATCCGCTCCTGCAGGCCGCTGTCTATATTTAAAATAATATTATGGCCGGCCAGCGGATCTTCTTGGGCTATCACCTTTTGTTCTCTGCCTAAAGAATCCACTTCAATTCTTTTTCTGCCCAAAGCGCCCCTTAAAACAGACTGGTAGCTTTCTTCCAAACCGCTCCGGCCCACTCTTTCGGTTAATAGATATCCCTGCTGTAAATATTTGTCTTTTTCTCCCTGGGTAATCCGGCTGGTATAGCCCAAAATATGGGCTAACGCATTATCAAACAGGTAGCGCCGTTTGGCGTCCACTTCGATTTTAAAACCGCTAAAGTCATTCAATTTAACCATCAGAGCAATGGCCTGTTCGTAATCCAGATCTTCGCCCAAAACCACCGGAAAATAACTTTCCTGGCTATAAGCTTGCGCCAAGGTTAACAGCTGTTCCGAATCTAATTCATTGAGAGATCCTGCAACAGACCGGTACTGTTCTTTTTTTAACTCCTGGGGATAAGCTATTAAACTAAAGGTTGGCTGATTGGCTACCAAGGGCTTGCCGAACTGATCAAAAATTATACCGCGGGCAGCCGGCAGATATTCTAAGCGAGTGCGGTTGCCTTCAGCCAATTGCCGATAATAGTCGCCTTTAATAATCTGCAGATAAAAAAGCCGTGAACCTAACAGCAAAAATAATAAAATAACCGCTAAGAAAAAAAATGATGACTTGGCGCCGGAAATAATGCCGCCCAGCCATAGCGAAGGGCTCCCGCCCGCCAAAAAACTGTCGCTTATTTCCACAGAACCGACGCGATTTAATTTCCCTTTTTTAGATTCTTTCAGCCCGCTGGGAATAACAAAAGGATTTGTGTCATTAACCATAAATTATCGGTTAACTTTCGGTTTAACTAAATAACCCATAAGCAGTAATAACTGATGGCTGATAATAATTTTAATAAAGCTCCACCATGACATTTTCCAAATCCAGCTGATCTCTTTATTAGTCAGCCATTCCGCAAAAATATATAAAAACAAATAATAACTGATAAAAAAAGCCGACAAGCCGGCAAAAGAAACCAACAAAAAGTGGCTGAAGCTTTCTAAAGAAATGTGCTTAGCCAAATAAATAATTAAAAAATTAACTAAACTATAACTTATCAAAGCCGGGCCTAAAATACCCGAATAAAAATCTAAAAGCAAACCGGCTGTTAAAGCCGCCAGCCAGCTCTCCGGCCTTCGGCTAAAACTTAGCCAAATTATCAATAAAAGCAACAAATTAACGGGTAGCAGCTTGACTAAAAAACTCTGTTGAATAAAAAAAATAACCGCAGTTAAAATAATAATGAAGACCGCTTTTTTAAAATTCATCCCGCACCACAGGCTTACCCAGCACAACTTGATTATGGACTTACGCCAGTGGTTTCCTGTGGTGCGGGATTCATTTTAATTTATACTCAATTGCTTAAATAATTCCGTATAATGCCCCGAAGTTTAGCATGAGAACATTGGAACATGGGAGCATAAGAGCAAGTGCTCCAATGTTCTAATGCTCCCATGTTCTAGTGCTCCCATGTTCTCATGCTCCCATGTTCTCATACTAAGCTCCGCCGCTTCGGAGTTATATACTCCTTCGCTTTAATAATTCCGATTTTGCTAATTGAATAATTTGAATTATTGAATTATTTTATCTAATATTAGTATCAATATTAACGCATCGCTTCCCGCTACGTTAAAACTTCGCGGGACAGGTCGGAGTATTTTCTATTTTATTAAAGTAATTGGGTATAAAAGCGAAGGGGTATAGCTTGAATAATAATCACTCATTAATATCATCGGAAGCCGGCATGATTATAGTAAGAGTTGAAAAATTCTGATAATTAAATGGCGTTAAAATATTGACCTGCTGAAAAATCTGACCCGCTAAATTATTTACCTCTGTCACTCTGCCCACCAGCAGTCCGCGGGGAATATTTTCCTCAAGGCCGGAGGTAATCACTAAATCCCCTTCTTTTATCTCTAAATTTTGAGGAACAAATTCCATAATTAAACTGCTGCCTGCCTTGCCTCTGACCAGTCCTTGAGTGCCGGTTTGTTGGCTAAAAGAAGCGGCCAAACGGCTATCGGGGTCGGTTAACAGCTGAACCTGGGAGCGGCGGGGCAAAACTGAAACCACCTTGCCAATAATAATCCCCTGGCCGGCCGTAACCGCTAAATTCTCCAGTAAACCATCTTGACTGCCTTTATTAATAAACAAAATCTGCCCTTGGTAAGGCTGGCCGCCGATAACACCGGCTATTTGATAATTATACTTATTTTCTTTTAAGTAATCTAGCTCTTTTTTTAAATATTCATTTTCCGATTCAATATTGGACAATTTAACGTAATCAACAACCAGTTTAGACAGTTCGCTTTTAAGATAGGTGTTTTCTTCTAAAATTTCTCCCAGATTATTGATTTTTTTAAGAACCAGGCTCCAGTTATACAGCTGCTGCTGAACCGGTGAAAATAATTTTAACAAACCTTGTTCTAATAAATTAACCAAGCCGGCATAGTAACCTATAAAAATAACTAAAGCTAACAAAACAATAATTATGGTATTTTTTCTTCTTTTACTCATTGGCTAATCCGAAGTAGAAGGCAGTAAAACCTCCTTTAAATTATCTAAATCTTCTAAAATTATGCCCGTGCCCCTAACCACCGACGTTAAAGGATCGTCGGCGATATGAACCGGAATTTTAATTTCCTGAAAAATCATCCTGTCCAGTCCCTTTAACAAAGCCCCGCCCCCGGAAAGCACCAGGCCGCGCTGGTAGATATCGGCTACCAGCTCCGGCGGCGTTTTTTCTATAGCGTCTCTAATGGCTTCCACAATTTTTCTGACCGAGCGATAAATGGCCTCTTTAATATGCTGATTGGTAATAATTACTTCTTTAGGCAAACCGGAAATTAAATCCCGGCCACGCATAGTGGTTTCTTGTTTTTCGAAATCGCTGGCTACGGTGCCGATTTTTATCTTAATGGTTTCGGCTGTCCGTTCGCCTAAAAGCAAATTAAAATTTTCCCTGGCGTATTGAACTATATTTTCATCTAATTCGTTGCCGGCGGTAGGCAAAGAATTAAAGGTAACAATCCCGCCCAAAGAAATAACAGCAATCTCGGTGGTGCCGCCGCCGATCTCCACCACCATAAAGCCGGCCGACTCCTGAATAGGCAGACGCGAACCAATGGCGGCCGCTAAGGGCTGTTCGATTAAATAAACTTCTCTGGCGCCGGCCGATTTGGTGGCATCTTCTACGGCCTTCCTTTCTACCTCGGTTACATCTAAAGGAATGCTGATAACTACGCGGGGGCGGGGCACCAAACTAAAACTTTCCTGATGAATCTTATTAATAAAATATTTGATCATTCTTTCGGTCACTTCAAAATCAGAAATAACCCCTCCCACTAAAGGTTTAACGATTTGAATATGGGAGGGAGTTTTACCCACCATCTTTTTGGCATCCTCGCCCACGGCGATTATCTGATCGTTTCTTTTATTAATGGCCACGACCGACGGTTCGTTGATGACAATGCCTTTATCCCGAATATAAACAAGGGTATTGGCTGTGCCCAGATCAATACCCATATCTTTGGAAAATCTGCCGAGAAGTTTGTTGAACATAAATACTATTAAATTCCAAATCCTAAATAATATCAAAATTCTAATATCAAAATTCAAAACATTAAATTATATTATAATTTTGGATTTTGGATTTATTTAGTCCCCGATTTATTCGGGGATGGGATTTGGCGCTTAGGATTTCTTAGTGATATATTTTCTCCACCGCTTTAACAACCTCGTCCATTTTGATTATACCCCGATCTTTGCCGCTTCTGGTCCGATACTCAATTTTATCTTTAGTTTTATCGCCTACAATGAGTTGAAGATTAATGCCGATTAAATCAGCGTCATTTAACTTGACTCCTGCCGATTCCTCGCGATCATCATACAAAACAGCGATGTTTTGTTTAATTAAATCTTGATAAATTTTTTCGGCATCTTTTTTCCTTTTATCTGAAATTTGTAATAAATGAACATGATACGGAGTTAAATTTTTTGGCCAAACAATGCCTTTGTCATCATGGTGAACCTCAACAACTGAACCCATAACCCTGGAGGGGCCAATGCCGTAACAGCCCATAATAACCTCTTGTTTCTTACCACTTTCATCTGCGTAGGTCAAGCCCATATCTGCGGAATACTTACAGCCCAATTTAAAAATATTGCCTACTTCGATGGATTTGGTCAATTTGACTTTTCCCCCGCACTTTGGACATTTATCTCCTTCTTTTAATTTACAAATTTCGGTGTTTTGAGAAAAATCGCATAGTTCGCAAGTTATAATTTCATCTTCGCCGTAAGGCGTAGGCGCCTGAAATTCATGAGAAAATTCTTTGGTAAAAACCCCGCCCGATGCTTCGGTAACAATTGATTGCAAACCGCAGCGCTTAAATATTTTTTGATAAGCTGGAATGGCTTTTTGATAATAGTCTTCTAAATCTTTTTGGCTGGCATGAAAACTGTATAAATCCTTCATACTGAACTCCCTGCCCCGCAAAAGTCCTGATTTGGCCCTGGGCTCGTTGCGGAATTTATCCTGAATCTGAAATAAATGCAAAGGCAGATCGCGGTAAGAAGTCAGGCGCTTTCTGACTATATCAACAATTACTTCTTCGTGAGTTGTCGCTAAACCGAATTCTTTATCTCCCCGGCCCTTAAACTGAAACATTATTTCTTTTAAAACTTCCCAGCGACCGGTTTCTTGCCACAGTTCTTTGGGCTGCAAAGCCGGCATGTAAATTTCCTGTCCGCCGATAGCTTCCATTTCCTCCCTGACGATTTGCTGAATTTTAGCCAAAACTTTATAGCCCAGCGGCAGATAGCTGTAAGCCCCTGCCATCAGCTTGTCAATATAACCGGCTCTGGATAAAAGAATGGCGTTGTTAGAAACCTCGCCTCTGGGCGCTTCCCTTAAAGTTTTGCCGAATAGTTTTGATTGGAGCATATTGTTATTTTATTTTATTTAAAAAGTAATTTGCTATCCATTTTGGAAGAATTAATAATTTATTTAATAATTCCTGCCAAAATGATAAAGTCCTTGGTCTAAATTTATCACAATTTCGTATCTTTTTAACTTCTACACATGAAAAATAATTTGGTATATCAGCTTCACAACGAAATTTTTTTATTTGACGTTGTATAGATATTTCCTGTACATTATTAAATCTGGGATTATTAACATCCTTTAAATTTCTACATTGACTACATTTTACATCCTTATTCATAATGGAATTGGATATGTTGATAAATTAGTTACAAGTTAAAAACCATTTGCTTATAATTTAATTGAAAAATTTCAGCGCTCTATAGCGATATAGAGTGAGACAGCCATCTTTTAGTGGCTGTTTTTTATTAATTTCATTGTGTTTTGATAATCGCTGTTATTTTGACCCTCTTTGTCATCTCGACCGAACCGTAATGAGCGAAGTGAATGAAGGTGAGCGGAGAGATCCCTTACTTCTTCTAATCAAGGGATTTCTCCGTTCCGCTCCGCTCCAGTCGAAATGACAAAGGATAATGAAATAAAAAGAAAAATGATTATTCCCATTCTGATTCTAAACCTAAATCTTTCCAGATAGGGTTAATAGTTCTGATAAGGTTCTGTTTTTTTTCTCTGCGCCATCTTTTTATCTGTTTTTCTCTTTCAATAGCTTCATAAACATCCGTAAAATGTTCATAATAGACTAATTTATGACATGAATACTTTTTAGTAAAGCATTCAATTAATCCTCGTTTATGCTCATCTACCCGACGTTCTAAATCATTAGTCATGCCCACATATAATGTGCCTGATGCGCTGGCCATGATATAAACATAAAAGTTATATTCTCTTTTTACCATATAATCGCCTTTCTTAAGGGATTTCTCGACTCCATTTCATTCCGCTCGAAATGACAAAGAGTAATGAACTCTCAATGGATTTTTATATTATTGATTGAATCCTTTCCGCCTCCTCTTTAACCAATGGCTCATCATATTCGCCGCTGTGGGCATGTTGGCCGGCATAGCTGGGTTTTTTCTGGTCTAAATGAAGGTTGAATGTGTATGAATCCTGATCTTCGGTAAAATATAAATGAAACCTGGGATAATGCTGGGTTTTAGAGAGACGTTTGACATAACTTAACTGTCCGGATTTTCTATCGCTGATACTGAAGTATCCTGCGCGACGAAGGGCATCTCGGAGGTTTTTTTGAAGTTGGGTTTTTTGTATGTTGAATTTCATAATTTTTAAAATGAATAAGAGCCGAAGCGCTTAAGAACCCCCTCGACTTTCCTCGGGACAGGCAAACAAATCAAAAGGACCGAAATAAAAAAGTTTTTTATTTTTTAATTTTGGTTCTTGTTTGGTTCTTGGTTCTTTTAATTTGATTATTTTACCCGAACATTCCCTTAATTTTTTCTATAAAGCCGGCTCCGTAATACGCAATATCGCGATAAGTAACCACTAACACTAAAATTATTAAAATAGTAAAGCCGATGTTATGGATTAAATTCTCTACTTTTTGATTATTGGGCCGGCGCCGGATTTTTTCAATGATTAAGAATAAAAATCTGCCGCCGTCTAAAGCCGGGAAAGGAAAAAAATTGATTACTGCCAAATTCAAAGATAAAATAGCGGTAAACTGCAGAACATAAATCCAGCCCAAAGAAACCACCTGGCCCGTCATAATAGCCACGCCCACCGGGCCCCTAAGGTCTATAGAAACGCCCAAGCCAAGAACAAGATTTTTAAGCAGATTGTAAAAAGCCAACACTATCATCGCTAAAATACTGACGGTTGTTTTCAAGCCATAATACCAGCTGGCAAAAAAATTATGCCTGACAATGCCAGTTTGAATCAGAGTCACTCCCATCACCTTTTCCTCCGCAAAGCCCTCAATTATTTGCGGGACAACTTTGATTTCTTGATTTTCCTTGCTTCTGGCAATTTGCAGAGTTAACTGGCTGTCTTGATGCTCGCTGATATAACTCTGAAACTGGCTGACCAGCCGCATTTCCTGATTATCGATAGCCAAAAGCTGGTCGCCGACTATTAAGCCCGAGGCATAAGCGGGCGAATCCATAACCACCGAAGCAATTTGCACCTTGACATTTTTAACGGCCGGATCGTTGATTTGCTCCTCGCCAATGGTAGCGGGCAAACCCAGCATAAAGCCAACGGAAAAAAGGACAAAAGCCAAAACCACGTTCATTAAAACGCCCGCCGAAAGAATTAAAGCCCTTGTACGGGCCGGTCTATTGGCAAAGCTGTCCTGATCTTCTTGATGTTCGCCGCCTTCGCCTTTTAACTTAACGAAGCCGCCAAAAGGTATCCAGTTAATAGAGTAAAAAACGCCGTCTTTGCCTTTTCTGCCCCACAATCTGGGTGGAAAACCAATGCCAAACTCTTCTACCTTAACGCCTGATTTTTTAGCCGTAATAAAATGCCCAAACTCGTGGGCTAGGATTAAAATGCCTAAAACAATGATGAAGGTTAATATGGTAATCATAATTATAGTATTTATCTGAAAAACGTATGACGAATAACGAAAGATGTCAGACGACTCACGTCATACATCATACGTCTTGTTAAATTGTCATTATTTCTTGCTCTTTTTTAGCGGCCAGTTCCTTGATTTCTTCGTTATAATCTTTAACCAGATTATCAAGCTCTTCTAAAAATTTAAATTTATCGTCCTCGGAAATCTCTTTATTTTTTTCCTGATTTATCACCTCTTCTTTAATCTTTTCTCTTTTGCCCCTGATGCTGACCCGCGCCTCTTCTGTTTTTTGATGTAATTTTTTAGTCACTTCTTTTCTGGCCTCCTCGGTCATTGATGAAATAGCTATCCTGATGACGCCGCCATCAACCGAAATACTGGCCCCCAGCTCGGCTGACTGCAAAACTTTTTCAATGGGTTTTAAATTATTTTTATCCCAGGGCTGGACTACCATATTTTTAGGATCCTGAACCGTAATGCTGGCCAAATGGATAATGGGCGTTAGCACGCCGTAAGACTCGGCCTTGATATTTTCTATTAGAGAAGGAGCGGCCCGGCCTACTCTTAAGGCCGCTGTTTCTTTTTTAAAATGCTCGATAACCTTGGTCAGGTCTGGTTTGTGGCTGTTAATAAATTCACCCATATGTTTGTTGTTAATTTAAAATGTTGAATAAGTTGAATACGTTGAATAAGTTGAATATGTTGAATAAGTTGAATAAGTTTACTTCCGTAGTTTATCGAACTTACTCAACTTATTAAACTCATTAAACTTATATGACTTATCAAACTTATTCAGCCTAGCAACTCACTTAATCTTCTTTACTCCTAAATATACCCTGGCAGACTGCCGGGGATCGGCGATTAAATACTTGGCCGCTCTGGAGGTGGGCAAAGTCCTGGTAATCCAGTTGGCTCCGCCGTCTTCGGAACGATATAACAAAGTGTCGATGCCATAATAAATCTCCTGGCCATTTTGAGGATTGATAGCCAAAGAATAAATAACAGCTGTGTTAGGCGGGGTTAATAAATCGATATTCTTCCAGGCAGCTCCGCCGTCAGCCGACCTGAACAAGCCATAATTACAGGCGTAAAAAAGGCCGTCTTCTACCGTGGGATCTAAAATTAAATCCCGATAAGTTAATAAATTGCCATACTCTTTCTTCATGGCTTCATCAAAAACTTCCAGCCAGCTTTCTCCCTGATCGGCGGTTTTAAATATGCCCTGGGAAGCTGTGACGACATAGATTACCTGATTGTTAGCGGGCAGGATTAAAACTTTGTCCACCCGGTCATTAAAAAATTTAACCACGTGCCAGGAGTAGCCGCCGTCATCGCTTCTAAATAAACCTTTGCCGGAAGTGCCGGCGTAAATAACATTGGTATTGTAATTATCAATGGCTAAAGAGGTAATTTGATTGTCAGGATCGGCCCGGGATTCTATCAGCTTATAATCCCAGTGCCTGTTGCAATCAACGGATTTATAAACTCTGTTGGAAATAGCGGCGTAGATAATGCAGGATTCGCTGGGGCTGATGGCCAGGGCGTTGATTCTGCCCTTATCCTGCAAAGTTTGATGCCAGCCCGCGCCGGCATCGTAAGTGTAAAATAAGCCCTGATCGTGAGTGGCTATGTAAATTGCCTTATTATCCAAAGGATCCATAACCATGGCCGTTAAATCAACATTGCTGAAAGTTTTCTCCACATCGCTGACCCGGTAAATTAAAGAAATCTGCTGCCAGTCATCGCCGCTATTACCGGAAACAAACACGCCCCCGTCGCTGAAACCGCCGCCCGTGGTTTTTACATTAATAAGACAGCCGCTTAAAACCAAGGTGATAAATAATAAACTGATAATTAATTTAATTGGTGATTTCATATATGTAACATTAAATTTTCTAAAATCAGCCGGGGCTGGACATTGCTTTTAAGCTGGTTTTCGGCTTCTTCCATTTTAAGGCCGATGGTTAAAAGCTCGTTGACAGAATAATTTTTCTCTATTTTTAAGGATTTATTCTGCAAAAGATTAGGCAAATTATAATTCTTCAAAAGCATATCCCTGAAAATAATTCTGAAATGCTTTAAAAATTCATAGGTCAAAATAACTTTTTTATTAAACTCTTTGGCCGAAGAAAGAAATTTATCTATGGTTAAAAACCTTTCAGCCAAATTGCTGTTAAAAATTTTAATAACCTCTTTATTTAATTTCTGAAATTCTGTAAAAAGTTCCGGACTTTCCAAATAAGCGATAATTTTCCCTGGATAACCGCCAACAAAATTAACCATCTTTTCAATTTCAGCAGCCGGAAATTCTCTAACCGAAAGACAGTTAATAATTTCTTGGTTGATGACCGGTGAAAACCTTATAAGCTGGCTCCGGGAGATAATGGTCGGCAGAATTTTATCCCAGGCAGAGGTAATTAAAATGATTACGGTCTGCGGCGTGGGCTCCTCGATGGTTTTGAGCAGGGCGTTGGCTGATTCCAAATTCAGCTTTTCCGCTTCGTAAATTATGCCCACTTTATAACCCTGATGCAAGGACTTCATCTGCAGCTTAAGGCGCCATTCCCTGACTTGCTCTATGGCAATATTCTTTTTGCCCTCCAGGGGCCCTACTTTATAAAGATCGGTAACTACCGCCTCGGGTGTTTTTAAAAGGGTTTCGGCAAATTTTTCGGCCAGCGTGGTTTTGCCCAGCGAACCCTGGCCGTAAAACAAATAAGCGTGGGCTAAACGATTAACTTTAATGCTTTTATCTAAAAACTGGACTATTTTTTGATGTCCAATCATGCCCCAATTTTCTTCCATAGTGAATTTATTATAACAGTTTACAAAGCTTTTCGTCAATTATGAATCTTATTAGTCTTCAGTTTTCCCAGCCAGCCTTCGGCCGTGAGCTCAGGCCGAACGGAGGCTGGTCGGCCTTTCAGCCAAAGGATGATGGCCTATGGCTCATGGCCGAAGTCTTCGGTCTTAGATCAAAGATCAATTCCTATCAAGTTCCTGATTAACCAGCCGATCGGCTTCTTTATTCTCTTCTCTGGGAATATGGTGATATTTGACTTTGGCAAAACCAACGCTCAAATTCCAAATTTTAACAAAAGCCGTTTGAATGTCTAAATTTTTGACTTTATAATTCTGCGAAAGTTGATTAACAACCAGTTCGCTGTCTAAATAAAAATGGGCTTCTTGAGCGCCTAATTTTTTAGCTTCTTGTAAACCTAACAAGACTCCGGCATATTCTGCCTGATTATTGGTGGTTTCACCAAGATATTTTGAATGTTTGCTGATGGTCTGACTTTTAGCATCTTTAATAACCACGCCGCAGGCCGCCGGTCCGGGATTGCCCCTGGCCCCGCCATCGGAATATATTTTAAGTTTTTGCTGTTTCATGAATTTATTGAATAAAGTCTGATTGGCCTTGCTGTCATTGCGAGCGAGGCACGAGCGAAGCAATCTCCTTGTTGAACGAAAGTTCGTAACTCAATGGGATTGTGGAGCCTGTCCTGAACGGAGTGAGGGATCACACTCCTCGCAATGACATATTAGGCAAGGCCTTGGCGTTCATTAGATATTTTCAAATCTACCAACGAAAGCTGTATCTCCCTAGTCCCGTTCCACTCGTTAACGCTGGCTTCGCAGACAATATCGATTATATCTTCCGGTTCAATTTTTTGGCAGTAATCGCCAAAGCTAAAGCAGATAACCTTGCGCTGAAGATTCTCCTGGCCAACTATCAGACGCAAATGCTTATTATCATGGCCCACGCTGTCACGGGACATAACTTTTACATTTCTGATTAAAAAACGGGGGCAGTAATTGCTTTGTCCAAACGGTTCAAACTGGTTCAATGATTCAATCAACGGCCAGTCGATTTCTTTTAATGATATTTCTAAATCAATAATCAGCTTGGGAATAAATTTAACGCCTGTTAATTTTTCTTTGGCATAATCAGTAAACTTAGCCTTAAAATCCTCGTATCTTTCAATTTTAATAGAAAACCCGGCGGCGCCGCTGTGGCCGCCATACTTTTCAAAATAATCTTTAAACCGGTCCAGAGCTTCGATTAAATTAAATTCACCAATGCTTCTGCCCGAAGCCACCAAATGATCATCTTTTTCCGACAGGACAATTGAAGGCCTGGCATAAATATTAGTTAATTTAGAAGAAACCAAGCCAATTACCCCGGGCGGCCAGCCCTTGCCCTGGGCAAAAATTATTGGTAAATCATCTTTGGCTTCGCCGACCTGTTCTTTGGCCTGCTCAATTAAACTTTCGGTAAGCGACTGGCGCTCCTGATTGCTTTTATTTAAGCCATGGGCAATAGTTATGGCCTCTTCTATATTTTCGGTCGTTAATAATTGATAAGCGCTGTTGGCATGATCCATGCGGCCGGCCGCATTGATTCTGGGCGCAATCTGCCAGCCAATAGTATAAGTGTCTGTTTTTTTGATGCCAGTGATCTCTATTAATTTCTGCAGGCCAAGATTTTTGGTTTTAGAAAGAACAATAAGCCCGTGTTTAACTAAGGTCCGGTTCTCGCCAACCAGCGGCACCATATCGGCCACCGTGCTAATGGCCACCAAATCTAAAAGCCATTTCTCTAAAGTACTAACATTTGTTTCTTTGATATTCAATCTTGGATCTTGTAAAATGGCTTGGGCTAATTTAAAGGCCACTCCCCCGCCGGCCAATTTTTTAAAAGGATAGTTTTTATCCCAGCCCGGATGAATAATGGCCAGCGCTTTTGGCAATTCTTCGGCCACGTGGTGATGGTCGGTGATTATCACCTCTAGGCCCAGCTCGTTGGCTAAGCTGACTTCTTTGACATTGCTGATGCCGCAGTCAACGGTAATAATCAATTTGACGTTCTGGCTGGCCAGCTCCTTAATGGCCTCCTCATTTAAACCATAGCCCTCCAGCCCTCTGTCGGGTAAATAAACTTCAAAATCAAGACCGATCTCTTTAAAAACTTTGGCCAAGATAGCCGACCCGCAAACTCCGTCAGCATCATAGTCGCCGTAAATTACCGCCTTTCCCTGATTTTCTTTTGATTGATAAATGCGGTCTACTGCTTGCTTCATTTGAGAAAATAAAAAAGGATCATGAATATCCTGCGAATAATCCGGATGCAAAAACTCGTCGATCTGCTCTTGAGTGGTAAGGCCTCTATCGATTAACAGCTGAAGAATAATGGGATTTACTTCAGGAAATTTCTGCCTGATTTCTTCGGCAATCGGCTTTTTAATTTTCCATTGGTATTTGTTCATAAATCGTATATCATGTATCGTATATCGTGCCGACAGGCCCCGATCGAGCGTAGCGAGTCGAGGGGTATCGTGTATTGTTGATAAAATCGTTCGTGATTGGTTCGCGAATGTTTGGGTCGTTTGCGATTAATTGGTACTTTTTATTATGTATTGTATTGTAACCAATCATTATAACTAAAGCAAGAAAAAACGCCCTTCCAGGCATTTTAAGAGATTTCTTGGGCTCCATTTCATTCCGCCCGAAATGACAAAGAAAATCATTGTTCATTGATTATTGTTTATTGATCACTGTTCATTGATTATTGTTTATTCTTTTTCTTCATTATCTCTTTAAGATTAACCACATTGGGCGGCAGTTTTGGCTTAGCTGACGGCTGTGATGGCGTTATTTTTTGAATTTCTACTTTTTTTGAAGTCTTACTTTTTAACGAATCCATTTTTAAACCAGAGCCGGCCCTTTTCTTATTTATTATCAAAATAACTGCAATGGTTATCAAAACAATAAAAATGGCTAATATCAGCCAAAAGAACCAATTATTTAATCTAAAAAATGGTCCTGAAACGCCGGTTACTTTTTCTATCGTTTCGCCTAACTTATTTAATGGCTGAATTTTGTCTTGAGCGGCAAGCTCGTCTGATTGATTGGAACTGCCCAGCTTCATTTCTATATCATCAAGAATTTGAATAATTTGACTGGTATTTTCTGAATCTCCCTGATTAACATTCTGATTGGCAGTGGTTTCGCCAGTTGCTTGATTAGTGTTTTGATTAGACAATGAAGGCAGCTGCGGCGGCTGAAAAATATTTTGAGGCGCTTCCTCTTCCCATTTATCAGGGTCTAAAGGATAAGCATCTTGAGGGTCGTTAACGCCGTCGCCATCGGTGTCTTTTCTTAAAGGATCGGTGCCGGCCGTTAACTCCTGGCTATCGGACCAGCCGTCGTTGTCATCGTCAACATCGGCATTATCGCCAATGCCGTCGCCGTCAGTATCCAAGGTTTCCGCCGGATCGCAGGGAAAGTTATCATTATTATCGTTAACTCCGTCGTTATCGGTGTCGGCATCTAAAGGATCGGTGCACATGCCCGCTTCCTGGCTGTCAGTTAAGCCGTCGTTATCATCGTCTTCATCTATGCTGTCGACAATACCGTCGCCGTCGGTATCTACTTCGGGATAAAAAAGAGCTGTTTGAGTTTCGTTATTGCCGGTGTTCTGGTCCTGGGGGTCGGTGCCCTGAATTTTTGCCTGAATATTGAATGAATCTTCCGGCACCGTAAAATCGACAAAAACATCGTCGCTGCTATTGGGCAATACCGAAACCACCTGGGAATTGCCGATTAATTCAATGCCCCGAAAAAAAGAAACGTAGCCCAACATATCATAATTGCCAACATTATGAACTTTGGCGTAAATCCTCACCTGCTCTCCGGTTATTAAAATTTCTTCGGAAAAATAGATGTCGGTCGGACCGATTGCTAAATCATAATCATAATCCGCTGACTGAGCCGGCGAGCAAACAAAAATAAAAAGAATCAAACTTAATGCCAAAATGATTAAAGTTTTGATTCTCTTGAACATAAAATTATTATACTAGACTATAAAATATAAAACAATAGCAAGTCGTATATCGCTGTTCGTGTATCGTGTATCGTTAATTATTGAATTATTTAATAATGATGATAGAGATACACGATACACGATTACGATACACGATATACGATACACGAACAGCGATACAAGATTACAACTTTGATTTCTCCAAAGTCCGATGGCACTCACACTTTAATTCTTCCGGCGGCAGTTGTTTTATTATTTCTTTGATTAAATTTTTGACTTTTTCGATATTGTTCTTGAAGGTTTTTAATACTTCTTCAATATTCACCGGCGGCATTTCTTGTTCAGCCACTATACCGACATCATAATCAGTACTTAAAGAAATATTAACATAATGAATATCTTGCTCCCTAGCCAGAACTACTTCTGGATACTGGGTCATGTTTACCACCTGCCAGCCCATTTTAGTAAACCATAAGCTTTCTGCTTTGGTAGAAAATCTGGGGCCGTTGACAACTACGGCCGTGCCAGCAGGATGGTGAGCAATGTTGAGTTTTTCACAAGAGGCAATGGCAATTTGACGAAGGGTGGGGCAATATGGTTCTGCCCCAACAATATGAACAACCTCCGGACCGTTGTAATAAGTATCGGGCCTGTTTTTAGTCCTGTCCACAAACTGATCGCAAATTATAAAATCGCCCGGTTTGATGTTTGCCTGAAGAGAACCGCAGCTCGAAGGAGCAATAATGTATTTAACGCCGATTTTCTTTAAAGCGGCGATATTGGCAAGGTATGGAACCCGGTGAGGCGGAAAAATATGCTTTTTGCCATGGCGCGGCAAAAAAGCCACTTTTTTGCCCTCCACTTCGCCGACAGTGATTTTAGCGCTGGGTTTGCCCCAGTCGGTGTCAATCTCAAACTCCTCGCCATTTTCAATAAATTCATAAAAGCCAGAACCGCCGATAATGCCGATTTCGGCTGTTTGAATATCTTGTTGTGTCATAGAATAATAATATTATACCACTGTCATTGCGAGTCCCGACGTTAGGAGGGACGAAGCAATCCCCTTGCCAATGGACGTCCGTTCAGTAAGGGGATTGCTTCGTCGCCCTGAACCAATCGCTTGCGCTCTGGTTCACGGCTCCTCGCAATGACAGTGTAACTACTCACTCTCATATTCAACCAAGGTATGAACTGGATAATCTTTGATTTTCTCTTTGCCTTTTAAAAATACCAGATCGATGATAAAGCTGATGCCCGCAATCTCGCCGCCCAATTGTTTGACTAAATCAACGGTCGCGGCCATGGTACCGCCCGTGGCTAATAAATCATCAACGATTATCACTCTCTCTCCCGGCTTGATGCTGTCCTGATGCATTTCAATGGTATTGGCGCCGTATTCCAAAGCATAATCCTGGCCGATGGTTTTCCAGGGCAGTTTGCCTTTTTTCCGAATCATCACGCAGCCGGCGCCCAAGCGGTAAGCCATGGCCGAACAAAATAAAAACCCTCGGGCATCAATGCCCACCACTTTATCAATTTTTTGCCCTTGATATGGTTCCAATAACTTATCAATGACATACCTAAACGCTTCTTTATCTTCTATAATCGTGGAAATATCTTTAAAATTCACGCCCTTGATGGGCCAATCCGGTATTTCGCGGATTTTGGATTTTAGGTTCATAAAAGTTTATTTGATTGCATATTCAACCTCTCATTGGCAATATCAATATATTCTTTGTTAATATCAATTCCTATATAATTTAATTTTAAATTTTTTGCCGCTAACAATGTGGTGCCGCTACCAGTGAAAGGATCTAAAACAACACCATTATTATCAAAGACCGAAAGTTTTAGCAGATGCTCGCATAAAGTTAATGGCTTGACAGTCATATGTTTATTAAAATACAACTTTTCATTTTTAGATGGTTTGCCAATTAAAAAATACTTATCCATTATTTCATTTATGCCATCAATTATAAACAGGTTTGACGGGAACATATTAGCGCCGACTTTTACCCGCGTATTAAAAAGGCCTACTTTATTTTTGATCATATTTTCTAAAAAAGTGCCGTCAGTGGGCTTTTGCGCCATCACTATAGGTTCAAAAACCGATTTAATTTGAGGAGTTTTCCAGTCCTTTAATTTATCTTTGAGTTTATCTTTTTCTTTTTGACTGATTTCCATTTTATCAATAAAATGATCCAGCCCCATTGCCTTTGCCTGATTTTGCGTATAAACCCACAAAAAGCAATCCTTGATTAATAAGCCCGCGTCATCTATGGCGCTGGCCATTCTATGATATAATCTGGGGCTAGAAAAAGAAAAAAAGAAGCCGCCAGGTTTTAACACTCTATAAATTTCTTTAGCAACTTTTAAATACCAATTATAAAAATTTATACCTTGATTTCTATCAAATTTCATCCCGGCTGGCAAAGATTTAATAACCTGTCTATTTCGTTGATCGCTTACTTTATTGAATTGCCAATTATTGTCTAACTTATCTAAAAAATAAGGCGGATCAGTCAGCGCAACATCAATTGAATCATCATCAATTTTTTTTATGATATCCAAAGCATCGCCTAAAATGATTTTATTTAATAATTGGTTATTTTTTTGACTTTTTTTCATTAAGATTTTCCCCTTTAAATTCATTAAAAAGAATTTTATATATTTCCCAGCGAACATCTTTATCAAAATTTTTAACAAATTTAGGGTTAGCTAATTTAATAACCCTGCCTTTTTCATCATAAACCCATCTATTTCTATCAGCACGATTACATTTTTGACATTGAGGGATTATATTACCAGCTATCAAAGGTTTGTTGGGATCTTTATGAGATTTCTGTAATTTTGTTTTTGTACCGGGCCAGTTAAATTGCGGCTCCCCTTCCCGAGAACCGCAAGTTGCGCAGCGAAAGCTATATTGTTCCTTTAATTTATTCCAATCGCCTGTATCAATAATTCTATGCCCTTTCTTAAAAGATGGGTAGGGTTGTTCTAAAGTATAAAGCTGATATTCGCCTGATTTAAGATCTGCAACAATATTATCACGGCCACCGGCTACAATCCACCAACCATCTTGAGCACCAAGGTGTCTGGCCTGCTGAACATCATTTGTATCTGAAAAGTATATTCTAATAAATTTGGTTAATTCTGTTTTAGAAACTACTTTGGTTTTTGGATAACCTAATGATAGATAAACTAACATTAGGGCATTTTTTGTAAATTGACCGCTATTGTCCAACAATTTTGGTATTTTTACACCAAATTTTTTCAAATACTTTTCGTGATACTTTTTTATTAAATCATACTGATCAGTAATTTCTAACTCATTTATCATAAATTAAAATGTATTATTAAATTAATTAATTTTTTTACCAGCGGCATTAATCATTTTTTACGGCTATATAAGCGATAACTCCGATTACAATTAGTAAGATTATTATCAGAATAATTAAACCCATATATAGTATTTAATATTTAATTAACCTACCATCAACCCTTCCTCATTCGGCTTGTAAATTAACAATTAATCCTCGCCGCGTAATTATAATAATAAAAATATTTTTGCCATAATCTGTCCGACGAAGAGTACTGATTATCGCCGAAAAAATAATCAACCAAGACCTCGCGCAGGCGGGTTAATTCTTTCAATCTGCCGCTGTTCTTTTTATCGGCAATGGTCAAATCCAAAAGCTCCAGACCCCGTTCAAAAGCGTTATTGGAATATTTCATGTCCCCTTTATTGCGCCAATTGATGGTTCGTTCTATTTCACTGCCAACATTGGCCAGCTGCTCCATTAAAGAAAATTCAAACCAGCGGCCTGCGGCCATTTCTTTATGAATATAGGTCATTTTATTATTAATTTATCAATTATCTGCTTAATTTTATCCCGAAGTTCAGGATTATCTACACCGCGGCTGCGATTATTTTGACGAGGACGAAGATTTATCATTGAATTAAATTCAATCAAGTCATCATTAATGTGATCGGGATAGATGTTAATGCCCCAGAGATTTTCCTGCTTTGAACCTTTTTCCAAAAGCAAGGCCTCTTCATCTGCATGCATTTCACCGCCAATAGCCATTATTTCTTTTTCAATATCAACCACGGCTTTGAGCATATCGCCAAATCGTTCTTGAGCTATTTTTTTCAACTCCGATAGATTGATTTTATTTTCAATTATTTGCATAATTATGCGATCTTATTTTTCTAAAAATTTCACAATTTTCCTGGCAATCAGCAGTTCCTCATTTGATTTAATTGCCAAAATTTTGGGACGGTTGATAAAATAGACGCCGCTCACAATCAGCTCCCGGACAATCTGGCTGTTCTGGCCAACGCCCCCGCTAAAAACTACGGCATCAACCCTGCCTAAAAGGCCGCTGTAGCTGGCCACGTATCTTTGCACATCGTAAAGATATATTCTTAAAGCCAGTTTGGCAAGCTCTTTTTTATATCTGGTCGGCTTGAAGGCTAATTTATAACCCGGGACTTTAACTCCTGCCACAGCCAATATGTCCCTGAAGTCAGCCAAGCCGCAAATGCCTTTTAGGCCCGAGTTAAAGTTCAGCTCCTTATAAACCTGGTCCGGCGGCATCTTTAATTCTTTAACCAAAAATAAAGGGATGTAAGGATCTAAATCGCCTGACCGGGCGCCCATGGTAATGCCGGCTAAAGGCGTTAAGCCCATGGAAGTATCCAGCGCTTTCCCTGCTTTAATGACAGTGACGCTGGCGCCGTTGCCCAAATGGCAGGTGATTAAATTCAAATTTTTTCTGCCCAGCCTGGCTGCGGCTTCCTGAAACATATTTTCGTGAGAAAGGCCGTGAAAGCCGTATTTTCTCAAGCCATAGCGCTGATAATACTTCACCGGAATTGAATATAGATAAGTATATTCAGGAAGGTCTTTAAAAAATTGAGTATCAAAAACTCCGATTTGGCGGGCGTTGGGAAATTCGGCTATGGCTGCTAGGGCTGTTTTTAAATTTATGGGATTATGTATCGGCGCAAAATCATTATACTTGCCGATTTGCTTTAAAATAGTTTTATTCAGAACTGTCGGCTCTACAAAATCCTCGCCGCCGTGAACAATCCGGTGGCCCGCCAGTTTTATACCACGATAAATTATATCGGGCAGAACTTTAATAATTTCTTTAAGAGCCCGCTGGTGATTATTAATGCCCGCAGAAAAATTTATCCTTTTATTTTTTTGATAAACTAAAAAAGATTGAGGCAGGCCCACCCTTTCCATTTGCGCTTTAAAAACTTCCTTTAATTTTTCATCAAAAACTTTAACTTTCAACGTAGCGCTGCCAGAATTTATGGCTAAAATGTATTTCATAAATCTTAAAACTCAAAGCTTAAAGGATTGAGGATTGAAGCTTAAGGATTGAGGATTGAGGATTTGTATTTTGGGATTTATTTGTTATTTGTAATTTGTCCCCTCCCCGATTGAATCGGGGATAATCGGGGATTGGAATTTGTTTGTTTCTTGCCGATAGGCCCCGAGTTTATCGAGGGGTTGGTTGTTTCTTGTACCTTATTATTTAACTAGCTCTCCATACTCGCATGTCTTCATGCCCGCGCTATTACCTTCATCAGTATCTAGATGACAGGCCTTTTTATACTGCCGGCCGGCTCTGACTACAACTTCATGAAAAGTAATGCTTCTTTCGCCTTTAATTCTGACTGAAACTTTTTGATTATTTCTGACTTTTAGTTTTTTTGCTTCCTCTGCTGATAAATGAAGGTGGCGTTGGGCAATAATAACTCCCTGCTTTAATTTGATTCTGGCTTTAGGACCTTTAATAGTTGCTTGAGCTGAACCTTTGACATTGCCCGATAATCTGACAGGGGCGTTGATGCCCAAAACTCGGCAATCAGTAGCGGTAATTTCCACTTGAGTATTTTTTCTGACCGGACCTATAACTCTGACTTTTTTATATGAAGATTTTGGGCCGATAAGTTCAACTGTCTGGCTGCTGGCAAACTCGCCTGGCTGTGATAAATCCTTAATTTTTTTCAACTTAAAGCCCTTCCCAAAAAGCGCATCTAAATCTTTTTGAGAAAGATGTATATGACGGGCAGAGATTTCTACGGGAATTTTGGGCATGTTCTTAGTTGTATAAGTTGAATAAGTCGTATGAATTATAAGTAAACTTATCCGACTTATTCAACATTCTTTTTTAATTGAGCAATCGAAAGCAGCCCTTTCTGCGCTCCAATTTCTCGGATAACATAATTACTCTGATGGATGGCCAGTTTTAGAGCTTTGGCTAAATCTTTATAAATAATCAAACCGGCAACCAAGCTGGAACCAAAGGCATCGCCGGCGCCCGTGGTATTAATACCTTGGATTGGTAAAGCTTTTTCCGAACAGATTTGATTGCCGGAGCAAACCGCAGCTCCTTTAGCGCCTTGGGTTATGGCAACAACTGCCGGGCCCATCAGTTTTAAATATTTTAACAGTTGATTGATGTTTTGCGTTTTATAGCCGGAGCTTAAAACCAGTTCAATGGCTTCGTCCTTATTTAAAATTAAAACTTCTGTTTGTTGAAGATATTTTTTTAATGATGAATAGCCCTTGGCTAACTGGCTAGCGCCGGGGTTCCAGCCAATCTTGATTTTCTTTTTGGCGGAATGCTCAAAAATATTTTTCAGATTAGCCGGCCACTTTGGCCCTGACAGCGAAGCAAGGTAAAACCAGTCTGCTTTGGCTTTGCTTAAACTCTTTTCTGAAATTAGCAACTGATTATTGGCCGAACGATAAGTGAAAATAACATGCTCGGTGGTGCCGGAAAAATTGACAATAAAAGAAAGCCCGCTGGGGACTTTTTTGATTGTCTGAATATTAGCAGCGCTAACCTTATTATTTTTGAAATTTTTGATGATTCTCTGGCCGTTGTCGTCATCGCCGATTGCTGTGATAACGCCGGTTTTTAAGCCCAGTTTAGAAAAGTTGACAGCCGTATTAGAACCGCCGCCGCCATAAGTAAAAAAAACTTTCTCGCCGACGATCTTGGCGCCAAATTCAAAACCCAGCAACTGCTGCCTAAGAATATCCTTGTTGTTTCTGACCAACACGGCTTCTTTGGTATAAAACATGATGTCTTCTGTTGAGCCGCCGATGGTGATGATATTGTGTTTCATAATTAAAGCATTAAAGCATTAAAGCATTAAAGCATTAGAACATGGGAGCATGGGAGCAAGTGTTCTAATGTTCCCATGTTCACATGTTCCCATATCTAACATTATACTAAAAAAATAGCCCTTTGGCTACCTTTATCGTGTATCGATAATAATAAAATTAATTGAGGCATGCGACTCGCGATATGCGAACAGCGAACTCACTCTTGATTGTAAATTTCCTCTTTCTTTTCGCGCAAAAAGCTGATCCAGTCTTCTATCACTTCTAAAAATATCTTGAAAGGCGCTTCGATGATAAAATCCAAAATAAAAGCAAAAACATTGATCTTTTGAAATTTAACCGAAAGCCAATGGCCCGCGTTCAAAAATGGCAAAGAAAACAGATTTATCAAAAAAACTAAAGGATTTTCTTTTTTGTCAAAAACTATTAAATCCCTGATATTATAGCGGAGTTTGATGCCAAAAAAACTGATGAGCGATAAAAAGAGGAGAAAAACCAAAATGCTAAAAACATTAAACTGGAGCTGCAATAAAATATAGATTAAAACCCCAAACGAAACACTAAATAAAACAAAATACAAGATATTAAACATCAGCTTAAAGAAAGAATTATGTTTAACAGTATTGCCTAATCCCTTGATATCGCCGATTTTATTATGATAAATAATTTCGTTAGACAATTTGACCACTTTATCGGTATTTTTTTTGGAAGGCACTCTGATAAAGGTGCCGATAAAAACCATCAATAAAGGAGGGAATAAAGCGTTGATGGCCAGAGGCAGATAAGTAATTTCCTTGGCAATATAATAATCATAAGGAAATTCCAACAGCAGAGCTAAAAACATTTTAGTGATAAAAATATAAATGGTAACCCTGACAATGCTGCGCCTAAGCTTGGTCCTGGCCTTTTTATAAAGTTTATCGCAGGTGGTTCTGATATGATATTCTAACTGCTGCGGATTATTAAAAATGTCCTCGGCCTGCTTGGGGTTGGCTAAAATAATGTCCCGCAAAACAAAAAAGGTGAAGGCCTGCTTCTTAAAGATTCTAAACAGCTTTTCATTAAGGGGGTGCTTTTGGTGCCTTTCAATTTCTTTTTTCAAATTTCTGATTTTTTTAGCCGCTTCCATTATCTGCGTCTGTTCGCTTACTTTAACCCAGCCGGGATAATAATACTTAAATAATAAAAAGTTGATCATTGAAGCGTCGGATTTAACCAAAGCTCTGTAAATAGCCAAGTAAACATGCAGATCCTTATCTTTAGGAGAAAGGTCTTTATCTAAAAGTTTAATTTCGGGCCTTAAAAGCTGATAAACAAATTCCACCAAAGCCCGCTGCTGCAAGGGCGGCATCAGCGATTCTTCTATTTCGCAGGCGCAAATTTCCAGCAGCCAGCGAAAAAGTTTTTGCCCCCGGCCGTTGGTCCTTCTGGCTCCGCTTAAATTAAAAATAGCCAGGTATTTTTCAATAATTTTCTGCGCCTGGTCAACTTTTCTTTCGGGGATAAAATTGTTATCTAAATAACCGGCTCTAACCAGCTCCTTAATCAAGCCAAAAGCTATAACGTCTGAAGAAATTTTAATGGTTAATCTTCTTTGAATAATCCTCAAAATGGCATTCTTTCTTAACAGATGCTCTTCCTTGTAATCGATGGCGTTGCGGATTTTTTCGTAAATCTTGGCGATGCGGCTGACAAAAACATCAACCTGAATGCGGCTTATGCCTTCGCCGGCATAAAAATTCTCCGGTATTCCCTGCTTTAAAGTTGTTATTAACTTTTCCGCCTGCTTGGTATACATACTTGAAACTTGATAATTTGATATTTGAAACTTAGTTTCTTTCCACAGTTTTATTAAAAAACAGTGCTAATACTGCCTTTTGATAATCGGCCTGCCAGCCGCAGCCTCGAGCGAGTGTAACGAGCCGAGAGACGAAGACTGGCTCGGGGACAGGGACTCGAACCCCGATTGCTGGGACCAGAACCCAGTGTCCTACCATTAGACGATCCCCGATCATTCTACGCTGAAGCTTCGAATGATTTAAAACAATTTTCCATGTGCTGATCAAAGTCCGCCGAAGCCTCGAGCGCAGCCGAGAGGCGAAGGCGGGCGGCCATTAGACGACCTCCGAATAGTTATTCACTCTTTAATTCGCTGATTTTAACGATGGCCATTTCCAGCGGAAGCTGGATTATATCAGCGCGCTTTAGCCGGGTCAAGGCCTCCAGCAAAATTTCGATTACTTGAACTAAATAATCAGCTTCAACTTTCTCCAACAAAACCATCAATGATTTTGATTCCTCCTCGGGAACTTCCCAGGCCAGCTCCTGCCAGCCGTCAGTTACTTTAGCTACCAAAATTTTTCTTAAAACTTCGATGGCCTCCTTGGTAAAATTTTCCAGCTCTCCGCCGTCATTAAGATACTGGTTGATTAAGCGGATGCTTGCGGCCGATTGATGTTCTAAAAGCTGTTTGATAAAAATGATGATTTGATTGATGTCCGAACGGGGCAAAACCAACGAGGCCTCTGCTTCGCTGATTTCTTTTTCGCCCAAAGCCAAAATCTGGCCCAAGAGCGAAATAGCATCCCTGACATAACCTTCGCTGGTGCGGGCGATAGTTTCTATAACCTTTTTAGCCACCTTGACTTTTTCGGCGGCCGCAATCATTTCTAAATGGCCGGCGATTTCTTTAAAAGAAATTTTTCTAAAGTCAAAGCGCTGGCAGCGGGAAATAATTGTTTCCGGCAGCTGATGAAGTTCGGTGGTGGCCAGAATAAAAATAACATGGCCGGGCGGCTCTTCTAAAGTTTTTAACAGGGCGTTAAAAGCTTCGGCGGTCAGCATATGGACTTCGTCGATGATAAAAACTTTATATTTATTCTTGCTCGGAGCATACTTAACGTGCTCGCGCAGTTCTCTGATTTCGTTAATGCCCCGGTTGGAAGCGGCGTCAATTTCTATTAAATCCAAGCAGTTGCCCTGGGTGATTTCTAGGCACGACTGGCACTTATTGCAGGGCTCGGCTTTTTTTTGATTGGGGCAGTTGACGCTCTTGGCCAAAATTCTGGCCATAGTGGTTTTACCAATGCCCCTTGGGCCCGAAAAAAGATAAGCATGGGCTAGTTTGCCGGAAGCAACCTCGTTCCGCAAAGTAACTTTAACATGGTTCTGATTGATGACCTCGGCAAAGGTTTGCGGACGATATTTGCGGTATAAAGTGGTTGACATAGTGAATGTATACTCCTTCGCTTTAATAATTCCGATTTTGCTAATTGAATAATTTGAATTATTTTATCTAATATTAGTATTAATATTAACGCATCGCTTTGGAGTATTTTCTATTTTATTAAAGCAATTGGGTATATTATAACGATTGATTGATAAATTGGCAAATAAAAAATTTCGCTTAAAATGTCATCCCGACCACTCGGCCGTGAGCTCGCGGCCGAACGGCCAACGCGGAGGGATCTTGACACAACATGATTATCGTTAAAGTAACAAGATTCCTCAGGTAAGCTCGGAATGATAAAAGGCAAAATTTTTATTATCGGCTATTTCTTTATTATATTCTCAATGGCTGCCCACTGGCTGTCGCTGCCCTTGGGCACTAAGAAAACTACCTCGTCGCCCTCATCGCCCTTAAAATAAGTAACGCTGGCCATAATTACTTTATAAGTTTTATTATCCGACATCACCACAAATTCATCGGCAGCTTCGTCCTTGATTAATTTACCGACCAACCTCTCCCGGTCCACCGGGCCAATCTGCTTATAAATAAAATTACCATTCTCATCGATGGTAAGTTTTAAAATATCGCCCTCAACCAGTTTTGATTTAGAAATATAGTTGGCCGGAATGGAATACTGCCGGCCGTCGGGCCCAATCATTTTTTGGCCGTCAAAAACCCCTTCAATGACCTTTTCATTTTCTCTGGCCACCGGCTCATTGAGATCGATTAGCTTGTCGGTTAAATCGGCCCTGCTGGATTTGGCGGGAGTTAAGCTGCCGCCCTCCAAAATTAATTTGCATTTTTGTATTTGGATTTCAATATTATCCAAAATTTGTTTTAGTTCATCTATATTTTTCATACTTTTATTTTTAATTTTAATTTATATTTTTAACTTTTTTGATTTACCTTTTAAATATAGCATAGTTTTTATTTTTGTCAACAATAAAATTGAAATTAAATTGAAATATAAAGCGTTAAGTCCGTTAAGTATTAAGTTGTTGCTGCGGCAAACTCAACGGAATTAAAGAACTTAAGGCATAATTTACTTAACGGCTTCTAAAATCTATAAAGATAAATAGACACGCTTTTTTGGCTAACCTTGCTTACTTTTTCAGCTTCCACATTAGGCATGGTGAAAGCGTAGGAAACTAATCTGGAGCCGGGCTTCATTTCTTTTTTTAATTTAGGCAATAATTTTTTCATGGCCCGGGGAGTTAAAAAACAAATCAGCACATCAGCTTTACTTAAATTAAATTTATAAAAATTGCCAAAGGATAATTTTACCTGTGGATATCCGCTGAACAACTTTTTTATCCAGCAAATTAAATACATGATTAAAGAAATTTCATAGCCCCTGATCTCTTGGGCCGGGGAATGCTTAGCAAAATAAAAAAGCCAGCGCCCGTCGCCGCTGCCCAGGTCGTAGACAGTGTCTCCATTTTTAATCCCGGCCAGTTCTAAAACTCTTTGATAATCTTTTTTCCGGGAGGGCACCCATGGCGCCGCGGAAACGCCGGCATAGGCGAAGTTCAATAAAATAATAAAAATTATAAAAACCAGGATAGTTGATATATAGAGCATAACTAATTAAGGATTAAGGATTGAGGATTTATGATTGAGGATTAGAAATTGAAAAATCACTGAAAATTGAAAATTGATTTTATGGATTGGTTTAAGATTTAGGAGCTCTTATTTACATTTTCACACTTCCGGCTTTTGAACCGCCTTCACTCTTTCTAAAATTTCCCGTTCAACTATTTCTCGATCCCGGCCGTATTTTAATCTGGAAAGCTCTCTGATTTTAGCGGCTATGGCTTTATCGCCTAGCTGGGGAGGCAGGGGCTTGATATTAAAAGCCGGCGGGTTTTGATTATCAATTAACAGCTTAAGATAAGCATTATATTTAGGAATATTAATTACATCGTACTCATTAAAAACCGGGGCCAGCTGTTTAGCCACTATTTCGGCATCATCAGGGCCGATTCTAAAAGCAATCATAGTTCCGGCATTGCCCATTACAGCGTCGCGGATAGAGGTATCGTTATTTTTGACCAGCTGGCCGATGTACTGGTGGGCAATGGTCAGGCAAAGCTTATACTTGCGGGCTTCGGAAAGAATAACGGAAATGGTATCGGTGATAAAATTCTGAAACTCATCAATATATAAATAAAAACTTCTGCGCCGTTCCTGGGGGATATCTACCCGGGAAAGGGCCGCCATTAAAATTTTGCCGACAATAACCATGCCCAGCAAATTACAGCTCATTTCGCCGATAGCGCCTTTGGATAATTTAACTAAAATAATCTTCTGGCCGTCCATAGCTTCCCGAAAATTAAAAGAACTTTTCTGCTGGGCAATAATCGGCCTCATTAAATCGCTGGAGATAAAAGGGGTCAGCTTGCTGGTTATGTAAGGCACCATATTGGCCAGCGAGGCTTCGCCGCCGGCCTTTTCCGCTTCTTTTTCCCAAAAATCTTTAACCACCGGATTAACGCACCGGGACAGTTTGTATCTTCTAAAATTGGCATCGGCCAAAACTTTGGGAATTTCCAACAAAGTTGAGCCCGACTGGGAATCTTCCATCATTAACAGCATGGCGTTGCGCATATACTGCTCAAACATGGGGCCGCCGGTGGCTTTTAAGTCGTAAAGCTTATCAAATATCTTTATCATTTCGTTAATAACAAAGGTCTTTTGCTCGGGATTATGAAACTCCAGCATATTAATGCCCATGGGCCGCTGATAGTCGGCCGGGTCAAATAAAATCACGTCCTCGGCCCGTTCCGGCGGCACATGCTCTAAAACCGCTTCCACTAAATCGCCGTGCGGATCGATTACACAAACGCCTTCGCCGTTCTGCATATCCTGAATAATCATATTGGCCTGCAGAACCGACTTGCCGGTGCCCGATTTGCCGATAATATAAACGTGCCTTTGGCGGTCTTCTTCTTTTATTCTTATAGGAGTTGTAACTCCGCGGTAAATATTCTCGCCCAGCAAAATCCCTTCCTGTGGCAGGTTGACGGGCGGCTGGGCTTTTCTGGCTTCCAGCCAATGAATATTGGGAGCTCCGGTGGAAGGCAGAGGCAAATGCCACAAGCTGGTCATTTCTTCGCTGTTAAGCAATAAATGGTATTTAGAATGATAAGAGCGGCTGATAAAATCGGAAACTAAGCGATCAATATTAACTTTGGCGATTTTTTTAAAACCATTGCCATACTGATAAATATTATACTGGCCGAAAGCATTAATAATATTATCTAAATAATTTTTGGCCTGCTCCCGCTTAACTGCCGAAGTTACAATTCTGACATTAACATCAAAACCGGCCCTGCTGGTTTTTTCTTCTATGCCTTTAACCGCCTCTTCTTCCATAGGTGAAAGCCGGTATTGTTCTTCCAGTTTGTCTAAATTGCGCTCATCTTGGGGCTTAGTTCTAAAAAAACTGAAAATAAAACTAAATAAACCAAAAAATTTGTCAAAAATATTGCCCAGTCCCGCCTGGCGCAGAGCCATAGCCATAGCTTTGCCCTGCTGCATCTCGCGGGCTACCCGCATGCCTTTGCGATGCCACTTTTTATAAGCCGAGCGAACAATAAATTGAATGGCCGCTCCGTCTGTCTTAGCCACCTTGCTTAAAGGATTAACTAAGCCCTCCAAAGGATCGCTGCCTTCCATTTTTTTAAAAGTCTTGATGGGAAAAATAAACTCCCGGCCTAATTTTAAATAGGCGCCCAAAACCGCGCCTTGCGGCGAAAAAAAGTTATAATCGCTGACTTCTTCAATATGCGCATGAGGATAAACCGCTAACAGCTGCTGTTTCAAGGAATCGCTTAAATAATTAGGCGCTGCCACATAAAAAAAGATCTGGCCATTTTGAGCCACCATCTCAAAAGAAAAATGGTCGGTCCGGCCGTAAAGCCATGGCCTGGCGCCCCGCTGGGCCGACAAACTTCCTAAAACCGAAAATAAATTTTCGGCCGCTCCAATATCATCTTGGATATCTTGGGGGGTAGCCGCTCTTTCTTTGTCGCGCAATGACTCTTTAGGCACCGAAATCAATAAAATTTGCTGCTGCAGCGCAGTCGGCAAACGGCTGCCTTTGGCAAAACTTTTTCTGATTAAATTGACCATTGCTGCCAAAACAATAAAAAAAATTATCGCTATTAGAAAAGTGATGGCCCATGGATTGGCCAGCAAAGTAGAAAAACTTTTTAAAAAAATGTCGGCAATGAGAGGCATTGATGTTGAGGATTTCGGCCAGAGGCCGACCAGCCTCCGTTCGGCCTGAGCTCACGGCCGAAGGCTGGCTGGGAGGATTGAGAATTATTCACCAATAACCGCCGAGATGCGCCGAGGTACGCTGATATCCGCGGATTATCAGCCTGCTTCGCCTCTCGACTTCGCTCAAGGCGAGCGTGTATCAGCAAATGGTCAGCATATCTTAGTGATGATCAGTGATATTTTATTTTTGGAATTTGGAATTTATTTGTTATTTGTGATTTTGGATTTGGAATTTCTCTAACCGGTATTGTTAATACAACGATTATCCCATTGTTCATACTCTACACAAAAAATTCAAAGAAAACTTTTAGACTATTATTCTTTCTTTTTCAAAGCTAAAATTTTATCCGACTTTATTTTGGCTTCCTGCTCTACAAAAAATTTATTGACTCCGGGGATAATTTTTAGCCAGTTGATAATCAGGCCAAAAATTTGTTTAGCTAAATAAGAAAATTTAATTTTGGCGGAATTTAAAAGCTGTGATACCTGAACGGCGGTTTCTTCGCCTTTAATTTTAAACTCCTCTTGCTGTTGAGGTGAAAGATTGTTGTAAACTTCTCCTAAATCCGCCTCCAAAATTTTTTCTATTTCTGGATAATAAGGCGACTGTTTGGCGGCGGCCGGAACCGGGGTTGGAGCAGAAACAGCTTCGTTGTCTTTGCCTTCGCCAGCGCCTTCAAGTGACTGTTTTTGCTCTTGCTCCAGCTTTTTTTGAATCTCTACTTTTTGCCCTGCAACAGCCGGCTCGGCCTCTTTGGCGATTTTTTGAGGCGGTTTTTCCTGAACCGGCAATTCTAAACCGGCCAATGTTTCCTTATCAATTTTACTTATCTTTGGCATGGCTAAATTATACCTTTTTTTGGCAATTAGGACAATGAGGATTGATGATTTCGGCCAAAGGCCGACCAGCCTCTGGCTGGGAGGATTGATGATTGAGGATCAAAAATCAAGAATTATTCACTGATAACCGCTGAGATACGCTGAGGTGCCTTGTTCTTTTGTTAGGAGTTTAGCGGTAACCTGCCTGCATCGCTTTCGCATAGCTTCAGCGGAGCAAAGCCGGCAGGCAGGTTACCGATTAACGATTTACGATTAACAAAGGAGTTTTGAAATTTAAAATTAAGGATTATAGAAAAATGTCAAATTTTATGTTATAATATCAGCATGAAACAAGATCAAAGAGCGCGGGAAATTAAAACCAATAAAGTAAAGTGGCTGCATTTTGTCAAGCCCAGCGGCAAACAATTAGAAAATTTAAAGCTTGAATATAAATTCCATCCTCTGGATATCGAAGACTGCATCTCGCCCGCTCAAAGGCCCAAACTGGACGAGTATGAAAATTATCTTTTTTTGATTTTAACCTTTCCTTATTACGATGCGGCTAACCGCGAAATTCAGGCCTCGGAAGTTAATTTTTTTATCGGTCCGGACTATTTAATCACCGTTACCGACGGCCGGTTGACGCCCCTGCTGAAATTTTTTGAACAGTGCCAAATCAACGATATCTACCGGGGAAAATTCATGAACGACGCTCCCACCTACCTGTTATACGAAATCATCAACCGCCTGCAGCTTTACTGCTATCCCATGCTCGACCACGTGGCCGAAGATATTAATGATATCCAAAAAATAATCTTTGGCGGTTATGAGAAAAAAATGGTTAAAGAGATTCTGATTATCAAACGCAATATTGTTAACTTAAGAAAGATCATGCAGGCCCACAAAAACGTCATCAGAAAACTGCTGACTAAAAAAGAAAAGTACTTTATTCCCCGCACCATCGCTATCTACTTTAATAATACCTTGGAGCAAACCAAGGATATTTGGGACATTTTGGAAAGCTTAAAAGAAAATATCGACGCCCTTCACAACACCAACGAATCGCTGATTTCTTTCCGGCTCAACGACATCATGAAAATTCTGACTATTATCACCGTTATTCTGCTGCCAGTTAATCTGGTAGCCAGTATTTTTGGCATGAACACTCCCATCATGCCGCTAGTCAACCGCCCTCACGGTTTTTGGATAATTTTAGGCTTAATGGCCGCCTTGATTGTAGTATTGATAACTTTCTTTAAAAAGAAAAAGTTTTTGTAATATCCTCTGAATCGCGAACGACGCGAACCGGCGCGAACATTCACTGACCACTGACATTTTTCGTCAGTGGTTTGTGGCAAGTCAGTGGCTGTTCGTGTGGTCAGTGATAATCAGTGATAATTTGTAAATCAACAAAAAATAGACCTGCAGAGGTCTTTTCATATTTTATGTAAACCAGCACCAAGTTGATACTGGGTAAAATTAACTAATACCCAAAAACTATCTGTTCTTCTAAAGTTTTTTCCAGCATGTATCTTAAAGTATAGCTCTGGCCGTCGCTCCAGTAAACATAGCTCCAGCCCTTGTTTTTTAGAGGGTCGTCGGGCAAATCGCCGAGAGAACTTTCCAAAATATCCCAGCCGCTGATGCTTTCATTTTTTTGCGCGGGATAATTTAAATTTTGAGTAAAATAATCAGCCAGCTTGTTTTGGACAAATTCAATATCGGCCGCGCGCTGCGCCTCCCGCTCTTTGGCTAAATTTTTCTCGTGGTCCAAAGCTGCCATTGCGCCAGTGCCCAAAAGCCCTATAATGGCAATAGTTATGGGCACAATAAGCATAGCTAGGCCTTTTTGATCTGATTTCATAAAACTAATCAAAACCCAGTATAAACCAGTTATTTCCGCTTGTCAAGACCGCTTTGAAAAGGTATATTTTAAAGACTGAAGACTAAGGATTGAGGATTGATGACTGAGGACTAAAGATTGAAGACTAAAGACCTAAGACCTAATCACCTAATCACCTAATTAACCTAATCACCCAACTCAATGCCCAACTTTTGGCAACAAATAAATAAACCGATTCTGGCCTTGGCGCCCATGGCCGGCATTACCGACTCGGCTTTTCGGCAGCTGTGCCGTTTATACGGCGCCGATGTTGTTTATTCGGAAATGACTTCGGCGGACGGGCTTTTTTTTGAAGGCAAAAAAACTTTGGAGATGTTAAAATTTGAAAAAGCTGAACAACCGTTAGTGGTTCAACTTTTCGGCAAGGACCCGGCTAAATTCGGTGAAGCTGCCCGGATTGTCGAAAAGTCGGGAGCCGGCGGCATTGACATTAACTTTGGCTGTCCGGCCCGCAAAGTTGTCGGCCACGGCGGCGGCGTAACTTTGATAAGAGATTTAAATTTATGCTATCAGCTAATAAAACAGACGATTGATAACACCAAGCTTCCGGTTTCAGTTAAAGTCAGAACTTCCATTAAATCAAAAATCGGCAAAAAAGTAACGGTTATTGATTTTCTAAAAAAAATGGCTGACCTGCCGATTAGCGCTGTAATGATCCACGGCCGTTCTTATGAACAGGGCTTTAGCGGCGAAATTGACTATCAAATGATTAAAGAGGCCGGAAAATACTTTAAAGGCACAATCCTGGCCAACGGCGGAGTCAACTCCCCTGAAGACGCTAAAGAATTATTAAAAAAAACCAAAGCTGACGGCCTGGGCCTTGCCAGAGGAACTTATGGCAGACCTTGGCTTTTTCAGCAAATCAAAGACTATTTAAAAACCGGAAAATTTGAAGAACCCAGTTGGCCAGAAAAAAAACAAATTATCTTAAAGCATGCTCAACTAGCTCTTAAAACAAAAGGTGAACATGGCCTTATTGAACTGCGCAAACACCTGCTCTGGTACGTTAAAGGTTTGCCAAATGCTTCTGATTTAAGAACAGAGTTGGTAAGAGTGGAAAGTATTAAGGATATTGAAAAAATCTTGGCTGAAATTCACGGATAAATCACCGATAGTTCACTCCTCGATAAGCTCGGGGTCTATCGACAGATAGCGCACAGATGGCTCACCGATAAATCACGGAGATACACGGATCTATCACGGATATCCACGGATGAATCACCGATACTTTATATTATCAATCAGTGATTCATCCGTGATTTATCGGTGATAGATCGGTGATTTATCGGTGATTTATCCGTGATAGATCTGTGATTTATCAGTGATTTATCCGTGATAGATCGGTGATTTATCAGTGATTTATCCGTGATAGATCGGTGATTCATCTGTGATAGATCGGTGATATTTGGCTAACTTCAGCCATTTTTTATTTTTGGGTTGACAAAATCGCCAAAATTTGCTACAGTAAGGGGTCAATTTACGGACTTTGACAAACAATCCTGGTAAAAACTGGGTAGTTAATGCTGTATTTACTACGTTAGTTTGTGTTAAGTTTGTGAATATTTGTGTTCGTCTATTGTTAGTTTGTGCTATTAGTGAAAATTGATGATTGATGACCGAAGACCAAAAACTCTAAATTGACTCTCCATTTTTTACTAGGATTAATAACAAAGTCAAAAAAAATAAAAGAAAAAAATATCAGAAAGGTAAGGGTGAAAATCATGGAATTCAAAAAGCCAAAACTTGGGATGAAGTTTGTCGGCATAATGGTAGTTGCATTAATGGTAGTTGCATTAATACTACTGCTCCACGCTGCTCTGACATATAACTTCGGATGGGCAAATGAAAGTTGGCTAATTCTGTCAGCCTTCGGTGTTTTGGTCGCATTGGTTGCTTACATATTTGACTGGCTACAAAACCGTAGACAAAGAGCAGGTGATTTGACTAGCGGCCATGGCGGCCTGCTTAACTGGTGGAGAAGACAAAACATTAAAACACGCTTACTCTACAAATGGCAGAATTTTAAGGTATGGTGGAACAAGAAATGCAAACCATGGCTTAAGAAAAAACGCTACGCTTTCATTCCAATCGCTATAACTGCCGTTTTGTTGACCCTGGTATGGTTAATGGTTGGTGATGCCGGCCGGGAAATCAAAATGACACCAAACATCCCAACCATCAGCGCTGACTGTAGTTGGCACCAAGTCACTTTCACTTACAAGAACTGTAGACAAGCCACCCCCGGCAAACAAGTAGAAAGCTGGCAGAACGGGGTTAATGTTAATACCCTATCGGTCAGCAACACCCAAGCCAGGGTGGAAGTTCTGGCAACCAAAAACATTGCCGGAAAGATGGAGTTCAAAATACTCGGCACACGGTGTGTCGGGTGCATTGAGTTCAACTAAGAGTCCCGCGGAAAAATAGAAAAAAGCATAAGGAGAAATAGACATGCCAAAAATACCTGCACAAATAATGGAAGGGGCTACTCGCGCTGGAGGAGAATTAGGATTAAGATTCCTCGCTGAAGGAGCGCGTACAATCTTCAGTACTGCGGCAGAAGAAATGGCAAAAAGAATTGCTGCTGATCTGGTGAGCGTAAAAGGTCCTTATGACAACGCTGCCCAGCAGGTAATTCTTCACTTCTACCTGGAGCACGTAACAAACCCAGAAACTCAACAAAGGCAAAATTACCACGATGCTTTCATGGAGCTTTCTGGACAGTTAACCATGGCCGAACGCAATGACTTCTTTCTGGCCCTGATTGCTGAATTGGTAATAACAGCCACTGTAGAAGAAGCTGGTGGTCAGGCTAAACAGCAGCAGCAAGGCAAGAAAAAAGGTGCAAAAGCAATTACCGATCAAAAAGCAAGGACACCTGTAGATGAGATTAAATCTTTTTTGATCGGCATTAACATGACCGATCCAAAGAATTTTGAAATCGTCTGCAGTACAATTGACGCACTGGTAGAAGAATACATTAAATTAAAAGCTAAAAATCTTCCAGCGCACGAATTTGAAACAGAACTTCGCAAGATGCTGGACCAAAGACGGCTCATCGGCGATGCTGCTGTAAAGCTCTTCTGGCGAGACCTCAAGAGAAGAGTTAGATACATCCCCGCTGACTTAAAAAACCTCTGGGATGATGTACTTAAACCTAAAACGCGCCAGCTACTCCGAAAACTTGAGCAACTCGACGCTTCCATGGCCGCCGAAGCTGATAAAGTGCTGGTAAAACAGGAGGCTGCGCTGCAGAAGCATAAAAAACAGCGCTTGGAAAATCAAAAACGAAGACTGAAGAGTATGATTGCTAGCAACGAGAGAGCCGGTAGAAATACCGCTAAACTGGAACAACAACTCGCCGAACTTGGCGCGTAAAAACTGATAAGGAGTAAAAATCATGGCAGATAAAAAAGTAACAGATGACGCCGCCGAATTCGAATCGACTTTCGACAAGGCAACAGAAAAGCTGGAGAAAATTCTCCAGAAAAGTAAAGGATGGGGAATACTCGGTTCGATATTATGGGCGATACTCGGGATACTCATGATCACCGCCCTGCTGATTGGAACCAAGATAGGCAAGAAAGTTCTCAGATTCTGGCAGAACATTTTTGCCTCGATTCTGGGTTATACCGGTGACAAAAAAGATGACTTTGTCGCCGCAACGCACAACATATACAACTGGTTCGTTGCGCTCTGGAAAGACCATCCCAAGACCCGCTATACGTTCGCTTCAATTCTGATAGCGGTTCCCTTGGCTCTGGTTGTTTGGCTAGTAGTTTCGCTGATTTGGTATAATCCAATGCATGCAGCCATTGCCTGGTTAATTCTGGGTGTTCCATGGCTACTGCTGGCCATAGTCTTGGGTCAAGCGCCTAAGAAGGGTTTTAGCGCCTTCTTGCTTGGCTTTTTCGCCGGCGCCCTGTTGCTGCTGGTGGTAATGCCGGTTGTTGGAATGGTCTGGACCGGAGCTATCTTCTTCATCTTTGCCCTGTTTATGTTCTACACTTTCTGGGCAATACATGAAGGCAAAACCTTTAACTATAAATGGGCCACCCGATTGACCATCGCCTGCTTGGCAATCGCTTTTGTAGCTTTTGTTTACGAAAGCGATTGGCTGGGTGTAAAAACCTCTGTTATGAGCCAAAAGCAAAACATTACCCAGAATAACCACAACGTTGCCGCTAAAAAGGACGCTGATTCGTATCTGGCAAAACTGTCTAGCAAAACATGGGAGGCCTGGCCAATTTACATAACGGTTAGTGAGCAAGACAGCATCCCTGTTTACGATTTTGATGGCGCCAACTTCAAGGCCAATGGCTTTACTGTTCCGGGTAAAAAGATAAACGTCCAAATTGACGGAGAAAAGCCATATCCGGATAAAGGCCATCCTCTGGATTACGCTTTGTACTGCTACCTGCCCTCTGGCGAATTAAAATACATTCTGCTGAAAAACGTCAGGAAAGCAGAGGCCGAAGAACTGATTGTCTCAAAGCCAGCGCCCCAAGAAACACAGCAAATTTCAACTGCGGCGCCAAGTTTGCCAACGGTCCGGTTAATGGGCCAGTACCTTACGGTTGGCAACTGTGAGATGCTGGAACAGAATAATAACGACTATATACTGGATGTCCCGGCAGGCCCTAACATCCTGTGTAATACCGGTGTAACCATCCAAAAAGGTGATGAAATGTTCTTTGATATCACCTGCAATGGTGTTAATAGCACCGGTAATAACCGCGATGGCGCATATAAATTAATCAGGAGCCCGGAAGGCTGGCCCGAAAACCAAACACCTTGGTTCTTAGTGAACCGAAAATTGGTCTGTCCTCAGGCTAAGTTTATGGCCTTGGTAGGACACATCCTGGATCCTCAAACCAAGACAGTGCTTGCCTCTTTCCCATTAACAGATGGGTTGGAAGCACCAACTGGTGGCCTGCTCTTGGTGGGTCCGAATGAACCGTTTAACGGGCGGGATTCCAATTGCGCCAGGGATAACTTGGGGCATTGGAGAGTCGATCTGACAGTCCGTAAAACAACTACTTGACGATAACATCGTCAACAATAGGGGTAAACCGCAAGGTTTGCCCCTTCTTTTTTTTACTAAAAAGTTTATAATAATAATAATGTTCAAGGCTATCAAAAATAAGCCCATTATCTATTACAATCTATTATTGCTGATTTTATTTACTTTTATTTTATTTATTCGCCCAACAATAATTGGCACTGATATTTTTTATCATCTTAAAATTTCTCAATTATTTAATACGGACGGTTTAAACGTTATTAACGAGCTTCCTTGGTTTCAATATACCAGCTGGAGCTTGTTCCCTGCGGATTTATCGTTGGGTTACCATTTATTGCTTTATCCTTTGCTTCTTTTTTTAAACCCAATTATTGCAGTAAAAATTTTAGTTCTTATATTATTGCTCTTCTTTATAAACTTTTTTATATTTTTTTTAAAAAAACTAGATATAAAAAATCACACATTGTGGCTGACCCTCTTATTATTTTCTTCTTCAATATTCTTTTTCCGACTATTTATTTCCCGGCCTTTTTTAATCTCTATTATTCTTACTCTAATTATTCTTTATGCAGTTCATAATAAAAAATTTGGACTCTTATTTTTTTCTTCAACAATTTATTGTCTTAGTTACGCTGGCTGGTTACAAATATTTATCATTATTATTATCTATACGGTTATTGAATGGTTGTTTACTAAAAAACTGTATTTAAAATATTATACTTATCCTCTTCTGGCACTAATTTTAACTTTGATTATTAGGCCTGACTTTCCAAATATTGTTATTCTTAATTTTCAGCAAACATTTGATCTTCTTTATCTAAATTTAATAAATGCTGGAGTGGCTGTTGGACAAGAACAGGCTCATGCTTCTTTGACTTTTTTTCAAGATACTTTTTTAGTTTCTTTCATGATAATTATATGTGGGATCCTAACTATTTATTTAAAAAAGAAAATTGCCTCTATGAATGAAAAAATATTGCTCTATACCCTCTTTATTTTAGCAATATTTTACGGCCTCTGGACTATTGAATCAATCCGTTTTATAGAATACTTTGTCCCGTTTACAATTCTTTTAACAGCTCATACTTTTACTTTGCTTAAAAAATCACTGGTATCTTATGAACAACAGAACTTAATAAATGATTTTAAAAAATATATAAGAAAACCAGTTTTCAAAGCTTTATTGATTTTAACTTTTTTTTCACTTATCTTTTTACCAGTAAAAAAAGCCTATTTAGGGTATAAAAATGCCTGCCCCATTAGCCGCTACCAACAAACAGCCGAATGGCTTGAAAACAACACCCCTGAAAAATCAATAGTTTTTCATACTGCCTGGGATGCTTTCCCCAGACTATTTTTTCATAATCACCATAACTACTATATTGTCGGCCTGGACCCGACCTTTATGTATTTATACGACAAAAACCTCTACTGGCTTTGGCGCAACATCACCGAAAAATCAATCGCCTGCAACGCGCCGGCCGATTTAATTGATTTGGATGATTTAACGGCCTCGGGCTGTATGGCCGAACAGCGGCAACCGGCTATGATCGCCCAAACCATCAAAACTCAATTTAATTCTGAATACATCTGGATTAACGATTACTTCATCTACCAGGATTTTAAAAAATTCCTGGAAGCGAGTCCGGAATTCTTTGAAAAAAAAATTGAAACTGATGACAGCAGTGTGTTCAAAATAAAATAACACGAATATATCTCTAATAAATCGCTAATCTGCATCTCTAATATCACACGAATTCGCTAATAGTTTTTTATTCGCGATTATTCGTGAATTCGTGACATATTCGTGAGATTATTCGTGATTTATTAGTGATATATTCGGATTAAAGATATTCGTCAATGTCGCGCCGTCTGCGGCGGGGTTTTCTGATAAAGGCCATGGCAATGATGGGCAGAATTATCCAAACAAACCTGGCCGTTTCCGTGGCAAACAGCCGGTAGGTAAAATCCGAAAGTTCGTTAACAAACGATTCCGGCAGAAACGACAGGGTGATGCTGATAATCAGCCCTACGTGGAGAATGCTGAAAACAATGGTCTGCCACCAGCTGCGGGAAGCATTGCGGGAAGCAAAGGTGTTTAAAAGGGCCGACTGGGCCAGAATAAAAAATAACAGCAGAAACACCGCTATAAACGAAACTACCCTAAATAAAAAGAAACCCTCCAAAGAGGTTCCTTCAATCAATTTCTCGGCAAAAGGCGCGTAATCCACCACGGCCAGCGCCATATAAATAGAAACTAGGATAATTACGATTCTGTCCCTGCCCAGCGACAGGCCGTAAATTAACGAAGCTATTAAAAAAAACAGAATAATGAATAAATCCCAGCTGGGCGCGGACCAGTCTAAATGGCTGAAAAAATCCCCGGCCTGGCCGGCGGTATCCTGCGCCGAAATAAACAGCTCTCTGCTGTTTGAAGTGATTAATTCTTCTGTCGAAGTTATCAACATAATCAAAAATAGTGGTATATTGTAGCGCGCCGAGGCGCATACCTACCCCTACACTTTTATTATAACAAGAAAAGAACCAAATCAAAAGAACCGAAGAACCAAACAAATCAAAAGAACCGAAATAATAAACTTTTTATTTTTTATTTTGAAAATTGTTTGGATCTTTTAATTTTGGTCCTTGGAATTTTTTAGAGTCCTTCATCAGCTAACTCTTCCAATAATTTTTTCTGCTTTTGGGAAAGATTACCGGGAACCTGAATTTTGACTTCCACAATCATATCTCCCCTGCCCCGGCCCCGGAGTTTATGAGAGCCCTTGTTTTTTAAAATAAACTGCCTGCCCGACTGGGTGCCGGACGGAATTTTTAAATTCACCTCGCCGTCTAAAGTTTTAACTCTGACTTTAGCGCCCAGCGCGGCCTGGCTAAAACTGATGTTTTTAGCGGTGAAAATATTATCGCCCTCTCTGGAAAACTGATGATGAGGCGGAACCGTAATATGAATATATAAATCGCCCGCCGGCAAACCGCTGACCCCGGCCTCGCCTTTGCCCGAGAGCTTGATGGTTTCATTGTTGCTGATGCCGGCCGGAATTTTAACCTTGATTCTTTCTTGGCCCTGGGTTACGCCGGAACCATGACATTGAGTACATTTTTTTTCGGAAACCTTGCCTTCACCGCCGCAATTTTGACAAACTGAATTAGAGCGAAAGGCGCCAAAAAATGTTTGCTGGGTAGTGGTCACCTGGCCGCTGCCACCGCAGGTTTTGCAGTTGATGATTTTGGTATTGGGCTCGGCTCCGTTGCCGCGGCACTTATCGCAGACTATCTGCTTGGAAATATCTAAAACTTTTTCTATGCCAAAAACCGCCTCTTCAAAGCCAATGGTTAAACTGGCTTCCATGTCCACGCCCCTTGAGGATCTTCCGGATGTTCTTGACCCGCCGAAAAAGTCGCCGAAGATATCGCCTAAATCATCAAAATTAATATTAAAGCCGGAAGTTCTATAACCAGAAGAAGGACCGCCCTGCCTGAACATATCGGCCCAGTCAAAGCCCGCATCATAAGCGGCCTGTCCGCCCATGCCTTCAAAAGTGGTGCCAAACTGGTCGTACTGCCGGCGTTTTTCCGGCTTGCCCAAAACCTGATAAGCTTCGTTGACTTCCTTAAACTTGTCGGCATTGCCATTGCCTTTGTCCGGATGATGTTCGTGGGCTTTCTTGCGAAAAGCTTTCTTAATTTCTTCCTGACTGGCTTCTTTGTTAATACCAAGTGTGTTGTAATAGTCTTTACTCATGTTTATTTGCTTACTTTTTTGTCATTCTTAAAAGTCTCGAGCGAAGCCGAGAGGCGTTTTTATCTACGCCCAGTGTTTTGTAGCAGTCTTTGCCCATAAATATTCTTTACTGTTTTATTGCTTCTATCATAATACTCTCTAAAGGAATGGCTTGATACTGCTCTTTGCTGATATCCTTATTTTCGGAAAGAATATTAATTTTAAATCCAGCTTGGGATAATTTATTTATATAATCTTCTTTAAGCAGAGCGCCGGCTACGCAACCTGAAATCAGCTCTTTGTCTTTACTTTGTATTTCTGATAATTCTTTTAACAGTACAATGTCAGATACATACATTCTGCCGCCGGGTTTTAAAATTCTGTTAGATTCTATAAAAACTTTTAACTTATCCGGCGCCAAATTAATTACGCAATTACTAATAATGACATCGGCAGATTCATTGTTAAGCGGTAAATCTTCTATATCCGACAGCATAAATTCAATATTAAATAGACCTAAATTTTTTACGTTAGCTTCTGCCTTGGCTATCATTTCTTCGGTCATGTCTATGCCAATAACTTTGCCGGCTGAGCCAACTTTCTTACTGGCTAAAATACAGTCAATGCCAGCGCCACTGCCTAAATCTACTACTACATCGCCTTCTTTTATTTTACTTAAAGCAATGGGATTGCCACAACCTAAGCCCATATTGGCTTGGCCAACGGTTTGTAGTTCTTCATTAGAGTAACCAATGTTTTTAGATACACTCTGATTCTGGCAACTGCAACCACAACCGCCGCTACTTCTGGCAATTTTCTGATATTTTTCTTTAACGATTTTTTTTATATCAGATGGTTTCATATTATTCTAAAGCGAAAGGATAAACCCCGCTATTCGCGAACGGCGGGATAAACCCGCCGGCCTATCCGATTATATATTACTTACTTGGTTCTTCTGGTTTCTGATCGTCTTTGACGTCTTCAAATTCTGCCTCAACCGGTCCATCAGACTTCTTTTCTTCGGATGGCTGACCATAGGTTGATGGCTGGGGTTCTTGATTGCCAGTTGGGGGTGTCTGTCCAGCTTGTTGAGATTGATACATGGCCTGCCCAATCTTCTGCACTGTTTGATTCATATCTTCCAACGCTTTATTGATGACTGCGGCATCGTTGCCGTCTTTGACTTTTTTCAAAGCTTCCATTTTTTCAGTTACTTCTTTTTTAACATCTGCCGGGACTTTGTCGCCTGATTCTTTAAGGATTTTTTCGGTCTGGAAGATGGCGGAATCGGCATTATTTTTGGCATCAACCAGTTCCCTTTTCTTTTTATCCTCTTCGGCATTAAGCTCGGCTTCTTTTTTCATTTTTTCCACTTCATCTTTGGAAAGCCCGGATGAGGCGGTAATGGTAATTGATTGCTCCTTGCCGGTGGCTTTATCTGCCGCTTTGACGTTGACAATGCCGTTAGCGTCTATATCAAAAGTAACTTCCACTTGAGGAACCCCGCGAGGAGCGGGAAGAATGCCCGAAAGGATAAACCGGCCCAAAGTTTTATTGTCTTCGGCCATTTCCCTTTCGCCCTGCAAAACATGAATTTCTACCGAGGTCTGGCTGTCGGCGGCCGTGGAAAATATCTGGGATTTGGAAGTGGGAATGGTGGTATTTTTTTCAATTAAAGGAGTTCTGACTCCGCCTAAAGTTTCTATGCCCAAGGTCAACGGGGTAACATCTAAAAGCAGCACATCTTTAACATCGCCCTGCAAAACGCCGGCCTGCACAGCCGCGCCCAAAGCCACCACTTCATCCGGATTAACGCTGATATTCGGCTTTTTGCCAAAGAATTCCTCAACTTTCTTTTGCACCATGGGCATTCTGGTCATGCCGCCCACTAAAACTACTTCGTCAATTTCTTCTTTTTTAAAGCCGGAATCTTTGATAGCTAAATCGACTGACTCAAAGGTTTTATCAACTAAATTGCCGACCAGCTCTTCAAGCTTGGCTCTGGTTAATTTTAAAACCAAATGTTTTGGACCGTTGGCATCGGTGGTGATAAAGGGCTGGTTGATTTCGGTTTCCGTAGAGGTAGAAAGTTCAACCTTGGCTTTTTCGGCAGCTTCTTTAACTCTCTGCATGGCCATGGCATCACCGGTCAGATTAATGCCCTGGTCTTTATTAAATTCATCAATGATCCAGTTGATAATTTTCTGATCAAAATCATCACCGCCTAAGTGAGTGTCGCCGTTGGTGGATTTAACTTCCACGGTATCTTCGGAAACATCCAAAACAGAAATATCGAAAGTGCCGCCGCCTAAATCGTAAACGGCGATCTGTTGATTCTTTTTTTTGTCAAAACCGTAGGCCAAAGCCGCGGCCGTGGGCTCGTTGATAATGCGCCTGACTTTAAAGCCGGCAATTTCTCCAGCGTCTTTGGTGGCCTGCCTTTGCGAATCGTCAAAGTAAGCAGGCACGGTTATAACCGCTTCCTCTATTTTTTCGCCCAGCTTGGCTTCGGCGTCTGCTTTAAGCTTTTGCAGAATCATGGCCGAAATTTCCTGGGGCGTATATTCCTTATCGCTCATAATGACTTTTACGCCTTCGGTCCCTCCTGAGCCTGCCGAAGGGCCCGCCTTAATAATTTTATAAGGCATGGTTTTAATATCGCGCTGGACTTCCTCGTCTTCAAACTTTCTGCCGATTAAGCGCTTAATGGAAAATAAAGTGTTCTCCGGATTGGTTACGGCCTGGCGTTTAGCTAACTGGCCGACCAAACGATCGCCGTTTTTAGAAATAGCCGTCATCGAAGGGGTGGTTCTGTTGCCTTCTTTATTTTCTAAAATTTTCGGCTGTCCGCCTTCCATAATGGCCATGGCGGAATTTGTGGTACCGAGGTCGATACCTAGTATTTTTGACATAATATTTATCTTTAAATTAATAATAAAATGTTAATAATTATATCCGTGAGTCATCAGTGATTCATCCGTGAACTATCTGTGATTATTGTTTCATCTTCTCCAAAAACCCCTCGCTTTGCCAAAGCTCCTGATAAACTTGTAAAACTTCGTTGCTGTTTAAAACCTCGGCTTCGGAGAATTTTCCCACTTCATCGCTGGAAAGGTCGGTAAGTATGGCATTGCCCACCATGCCGTGTGGCAGAGTCATAACCCTGACGATAATGCTGGAATGGCAATGGCCGCAAGTCAAATAAGCCAAAAAGCTGACATCGGCTTCTTCAAGAATCTGAATTTTGCCCTCCAGATAATCGTGATTGCAGACCGGGCATTTTTGGATTAGCTTTAAACTGAATTGTCCTTTGTTGTCCATATTTTAGGTTGTAGTGCGTAGGGAGTAGATTGTAGTAAACTAGGTTGTAGTACTATTGCCTAGCTTTTTTATAAATACATTCAATATTTTCATTATTTCCCCTAGTAAACCATCGACTTTTGAATAGTTAAAATTATTGCAAAATTCCAGCCTTTTAGAGATTTCTATTTGGGTTTCTAATTCCGCGCCAGAGCCAAATGCTATTATCAGAAAGTAACGGTAATCCTTTCTAGCGCCTCTTCTGAACCCTTCGGCAATATTAGAAGGAATTGAAACTGCCGCTCTTCTCATTTGGGATATTAGCCCAAATTTCTCTGTTTCCGGAAATTGCTTAGTCAATTCGTAAATGACTTTAACTAGGTCCATCGACTTCTGCCATACAATAAGATCCCTATAAGATTGTATAAAATCGCTTTTCATATATTTAATTGTTAATAATTGAAATCCTTCTACCCCTACACCCTACTCACTACTCACTAGTTTAGAAACAACGACCTTGGCCGGCTGAATTACCTGTTCTTTAAGCATATAGCCCGGCTGAACTTCTTTAATAATTATATCATCTTCTTGGTCCGATTCTTCATGACTTACCGCTTCGTGAAATTCCGGATTGAACTTTTCGCCGATAGTTTTAATTTCAACAATATCTAATTTTTTAAAAAAATCTTCAAATTCCCTTTTTATATGCATTATGCCCTGAACCCATTCAGCTTTTTTATCATCCTCGGGCACATGCTCCAATGCTAATTTAAAATGACTGTGGACCGGCAGGATTTCTAAAATCATTCCGGCAGTGGCAAATTCAACTAGGCCAGTTACTCTTTTTTCTGATTCTTTTTTAAAATTTTCATAATCTGCTTTAGCCCGCTTCCAGCCGTTTAAGTATTCATCGCACTTTGCCTGAAGCTCTTCCAGTTTATTTTGATGATCTTTTTTGACTTTTAAATCTGTTTTCTGTTTATCCATATTGAATTTCACGAATTATCACTTTATCACTGACGACACAAACATTCGCTGACCTCCGCGAACCGCGAACCTACTTTAATTAGTCAGCGGTTCGTGATAGGTTCGTGTTAGTTCGCGTCGTTAGTGATCATTAAAAATTTTGAATAATGAAATTTACCAAGCCCAAATTCTTCTCATAATCCATCCTCATCGGTCCTAAGATGCCCAAAATGCCTTTTTTACGCTTGCCCCATGGAATCAGGAGAACGCTGCAATTATTGTCGAAAGGATTATCTTCGCCGATTCTGACTTCTAATTCTTGAATTTGGTCGAATATATCGGACATAACGCTGTCTAAATGGTCGATAATTAAACTCATGGTCTGGATTTTTTCGGGATCTTGAAATTCCGGCTGGCAAAATAAATTTGAGATACCGGTATAGTATACCTCATTTTCCGAAAAGCCAATCACCACTGTGTTGTGGGAAAGTTCAACTATCTTTTTCGCCAGTTCTTTAATTAAAATTTCGTTCTTGTCTGCCTGATGCTTTTTTAATATCCTATATAAATAGTTTTGCTCAATTTGCGAAAGCTTGCCGCCCTCAATCTGCTCTAAATAATACTGATAGCCCTTGGCCGTAGGAATTCTGCCGGCCGAAGTATACGGATGCATTATATAGCCGTCTTTTTCCAGCTCGGCCATTTCGTTGCGGATGGTAGCGGAAGATACATCAAAACTGCTCTTATCGGCCAAGAGTTTGGAGCCAACAGGCGTGGCAGATTTAATATATTGCTTGATAATTTGGCTAAGCAAAGCCATTTTTCGCTCATTCATATATCAATGAGTTGTGATGATTTTTGGGTTGGCACTCTACCGTTGAGAGTGCTAATTCAGTATAACATATTTTAAAAAGGCGTCAAGAGATTTAACACAAAAAAAATAAATTATCATTAGTATTCACTTACCGCTCATGCCTTAAAGCCATAATTGGGTCCATTTTGGCGGCCCGGCGAGCAGGCACAATGCCGAAAATCAGGCCGATGATTATGGAGGCGCCGGCGCTGATAATTATGGCCGTTGGTTTAACTATAAACGGCCAGTCCAGACCCTGGCTTTGGGCGCCGATGGAGGTTAATAACGAAATCAATAAGCCAAAAATAATTCCTATGATTCCGCCGATAAAAGTTAAAGTAATGGCTTCCCATAAAAACTGGGAAAGAATCTTTTTTTCGCTGGCGCCGACGGCTTTTCTTAAGCCGATTTCTGATGTTCTTTCAGTCACCGAAACAAACATAATATTCATAATGCCCACCCCCCCCACAATTAAAGATACGGCCACAATGGCCATCAGCAAAAGGGTGACGGCTCCTAAAATGCTGCCATAAATTTCTATGGCTTCTTCCATGGTAATAACGGCAAAATCATCCTTGACCGGGTCGGTGATGCCGTGGCGGTCGCGCATCAACAAAGTGAGGTCTTGGGCCGTGGCATCGGCTAAATCCATATTAATAATTTTGCCCATTATAAACATTACATGGTCAACGCCCATAACTAATTTCTGCAAGGTCCTGATTGGCATATAAATCCATTCATCCATATTCATGTACATAATATCGCCCCGCTCCTCCATCACGCCGATGACTTTATAACTATTTTTGTCGATTTTAATATTTTTACCAATTGCTTCCTGGTCGCCAAAAAATTTCTTTTTAATTTCACTGCCGATAACCGCCACTCTGGCCAAGCTTTTGTTCTCGTCTTCGGTAAAAAACCTGCCTTCTTCCACTTCCGAAGCATCCATATCAATATAAGAAGGAGATACGCCCCATAGCTGCAGCATTTTAGCTTGATCGGCATAAGTTACCATGGCCTGCCCGATATTACCCGAATAAACATTGCTGATATTAGGGTGTTCCAAAATGGCCTGAGCATCGGCCTCCTTGAGAGTGGTGATGCTTACGCCCATAACCATGCTGGTTGCGTTTTCTATTGAAGTCTGCGAAGCGCTGGGAGTTTTTATTTCAACTTCAACCATATCAGAGCCCCAGCTTTCTATTTGTCCCAACAATAAACTTTTTACTCCCTCGCCGGCCGAAAAAACCATAATCACCGAGGTAATGCCGATGACAATGCCCAGAATCGTCAAAAAACTCCTTAATTTATGGGTGGTTAAAGCTATGTAAGCTATTTTGATTGATGTTATGAAATACATTTTATTAAATCCTAGGTCGCTGAGATACGCTGACAGTTCACTGATTCGGGCTGATGTTACACTGATATCTGTGAGTCCTCGGTGAGTTATCCGTGAACTGTCAGTGTTTTCAGTGGATATCTCTGTTATTTCGATTTTCGCATTTTTTACTATTCGTATCTTAAAGCGGTGATAGGATCCAGCTTAGCCGCTTTCCTGGCCGGAAAATAACCGAAGATTAAGCCAATGGCCGCGGCCACAGAAACGGCAATAATTATGGAAAAAGGCGTGATAATAAAAGCCCAGTTATAGCCCAAATAGTTTGCCCCCAAAGCCACGGAACCCGAAACCAAAGCTCCGCCAATAATGCCGATAATGCCGCCAAGCAAAGTTACAATAATTGCTTCGATTAAAAATTGGCTTAACAAATTGTTCTTTTTAGCGCCTACGGCTTTACGCAGGCCTATTTCCTGATATCTTTCGCTGACCGTCACGTACATTATATTCATAATGCCGATTCCGCCCACAATTAAAGAAATAGCCGCCATAGCCGCTAAAAAATAGTTGAGAGCGTTAGTTATGGTGGTCAGCATTGCCAGGGCTTCGGCCTGATTCCTGACATCAAAATCATCTTCTGAAGAATTTCTGATGCCGTGCCTGTCTCTGATAATCTGCTTGACTGCCGGTATAATGGCGTCAATGTTTTCGTTATCTTTAACTTTGGCCCTGATGACGCTGACATGGTTTATGCCTAACAGAAGCTTTTGAGCTGTTTTTAAGGGAATAAAAATCTGGTCATCCACGCTTTCAAAGCCCACGCTGCCCCTTTCTTTCATAACCCCAATCACCTCGAATGATTCCCTGCGGATCTTTACTTTCTGGCCAATGGGATCTGCCTGGCCGAATAATTCCTGGGCCAGCTGATAACCCAGCGCCGCCACCCGGATAACGCTTTTTTCTTCCTGTTCGCTGAAAAAATGCCCCAGTTCCACTTCGGTATCTTCGACCTCTATATAGCTGGCCGTAGTGCCCACAAAGGTAGTGTCCTTTTTTTGGTTCTGCCAGGAAACTGTTTCTATGCCCCTGACAAAAGAAGCGGCGGCTGAAATTTCAGGAACTTCCCGCGCCACAGCCAGGCCGTCTTCGTATTTTAAGGTTGTCACCGTAATGCCAAAAGCCGTGGCCGGCGGGCCTTCTTCGCTGGGGGCGCCCGGCATAATGCCGATTAAATTAGTCCCGACTTTTTGCACCTGGTCTAAAATTAAGCTTTGGGCGCCGGCGCCCACCGACATAATCACAATGACCGCTCCAATGCCAATAATAATCCCTAACATTGTTAGGGCGCTTCTGGTTTTATTAGTCTTTAAGCCGATTAAAGACAGGTTGATGATGCCTTTAAAATTCATACATAAAAACGTTCTTATTTTATAAGAACGCCGTTTTCACTTGTGCTGCGGTTATTGACTTTATAATCATCGATGATTTTGCCGTCCCTGATATTTAGTATTCTCTTGGCATGGTTGGCTGTATCTTGTTCGTGGGTGACTAAGATTATTGTTTTGCCTTCTTGGTTGAGCTTTTCTAAAATTTTCATTACCTGGGCGCCTGATTTTGAATCTAAATTACCGGTTGGCTCATCGGCAAATATTATTTCCGGATTATTGACCAAAGCCCTGGCAATGGCCGCTCTTTGTTTTTCGCCGCCCGAAAGCTGGTTAGAAAAATACTTCAAGCGATGTTCTAAGCCGACTGCTTTTAAAGCTTGTTTGGCTTTGGCTTCGCTCTCTTTGCTGCCGCTATATACTAATGGGAGTTTGACGTTTTCTAAAATTGTTGTTTTTTGAAGAAGATAATAAGTCTGAAAAACAAAACCAATCTCTTTGTTTCTGATGTCGGCTAATTTATCGTCATTAAATTCTGAAGTCTCCTGGTCTTTAAAAAAATACTGGCCGGTTGACGGCCGGTCTAAAAAGCCCAGAATATGCATTAAAGTTGACTTGCCAGAACCGGAGGGGCCCATAATAGCCACAAACTCCCCCCGATCGATTACTAAATTAATATCAAACAAAACTTTGGTTATTACCTCGTCGGCCACAAACTCTTTATATAATTTTTGAATTTTGATTAAATTCTTACTTGCCATTTTTAATATAAGTAATAATTTCCTCGCTTTCGCTAAGGCCCGTCAAAATTTCTATCAAACCGCCGTCGCCCTTGAGGCCGGTGGTAACTTTTTTTTCTTCAACCAGGCCGTTGTTAAGTACTCTGACTATGCTCTCGCCATTAGGGCTAATCACTGCTCGTTGAGGAATAAATAACACATCTTGGCGGACGTTGGTGTTAATCGTCACATTAGCCGTCATGCCCGATTTTATCTGCTCGTCTTTTTCGTTGAAAACGAGTTTGACTTTATAATAAACCACATCGTTAATAACTGTTTCGGCCGGGTCAATAAAGATTATCTGGCTGGAAAAAGGCCGCTCCTCGCCAAAGGCATCTAAAGTTATCTGCGCTTCGTCGCCCACTTTAACTTTGGCAATGTCCGATTCCGGTATATCCACCTCAATCTCTAAATTACTTAAATTAATTAAAGAAACTACCGGCTCTGTGGATTTTACCTGTTCGCCCAGTTCATAATTGACCTGGGTGATTACTCCGCTGACAGGAGCAAATAAGCTGTATTCACTCAAATCTGCCAAAGCAGACTGCACTTTGGCCTCGGCCATGGCTACTCTGGCCTGATGCAGGTTAATGTCAAAACCCTTGGGTTCAGCCAAAACCAAATTAAGTTCGGCTTCGGCCACCTCCAAAGCGGACTGGGCTTTGGCAATATTCAATTCCGCTTCTTTGATGTCGTTATCGTACTCTACCGATGTAATCTGCAAATTGGCTTTAGCGGTCTGCAGATTAGCGATGGCAGAAGAAATATTTGTCTGATCGGTAGTAATAGTCGATTTATAAGTATCCAGAGTGGCCTGCGTTAAATCAAGCAACGGATTAGCGGCCACAGCCAAATTATAAGTACTGTTTAATGTTGAATCGACCTGCTCCACTGCCGCTTTGAGTTGATCTAAAAAACTTATCAATTCGCTGACTAAACTGGCAGTTGAATACTGATCCGCTGCTGTGGCCAATGCTTTTATAACCGGATCGGCATCATTGTAACTATTCCAAGCTAAATTATAACTGGTAGGCGTATAATTTCTTAAATAGCTTTCATAAGTGCCGTTAACTATGTTATTGATATCTTCTAAAGATTCAGCAGATAAAAATAAGCTGTCCGCAATTTCATTCAGAGCCTGCTCTTTATAAGAAAGCAGATTTTGTTCTTTTTCTGAAACTAAATTATCTAAAGCCGCTTCCTTAACGCTTAAATCGGCCTGAGCTTGGTTGACTTTGGCTTGAGACACGGCCAGATCTTCGTCGCTGCTGCCGGCAATAATTTTATCTAAATCGGCTTGAGCTTCGGCCTGCTGGGCCTGGGCGTTCGCCACCTGGCTTTGCGCCTGTTGGGATGCCAATCTGGCTAACAATTGGCCGCTTTTTACCTGATCGCCGACTTTAACTGTCAGCGCTGCCAGCTGGCCGGCAATCTTAAAGTTTAAATCTGTCGCCGAAGCGGCCTCCACCTGGCCGGTGGCCGAAACACTCTGAACCAGATCGCCGCGCTTGACCAGGTCGGTAATATATTCTATTTGATCCCCCCGCTGTTTTTGGTTGTAAATTATGCCGCCAATAACAATAATGACGATGATAAAAAACCACCATAGCTTGCTTTTTAAAACTTTTTTAATAATTTCCATATTTTAGAACAATTTAAGGTAAAAAAATCTCCTCTTGCGAAATAAGGAGAATTTCAATATTGCTATATTCATAATAATATCACCATATTAATAATCTGTCAAGAAAACTGCCGCAAGGTATAAACTATGCCGCCGATAAAAATTAAAGACAAAATGCCAATTATAAAACCGGGGACGGGTATTTTATATTCAGGTTCCCGTTCAGTTTTCTTTAATGATTTAAGTTTAAGATAAATCGCTAAAATAAGCAGGCCTTCTATGCCCCCGCCAATGGCTCCGACCGTGCCTAAAACTTTTACAAAACTGTTGAGGCCTAAAATAAAAATAATTAAAGGCGGCAAGCAGGCCAGCAGCCAAGAGAACTTATAACTTAAATTTAAATCAAAACGATAAGTGTCTTTTAAAGCCAGTCCCAGAGTTAAAAAACTGGTGCCCATAGTAAAGAAAGCGAAAAGGTTGCCAAAAATAATCATGGACTTGCCTGCCAAATTACCCAAACCAATGGTAGCTACTTCGGTAGTTGTTAAACCGGTAACTCCTACAACCACTAAAGTAAACAGCAGATAAACAATAAAAGGAATGGCCACACCGATAAGAATGGCCCGCTTAACTAATTTTTCCCTGCCCTGTAAAACAAATCTTAGCTGGGGAACAGCTGAACTGCCGCCGATGGCAAAAAGGATTACGCCATAGGGAATAAACAGCTTGGCTAAATTAAATTCGGCTAAATTTTCAAAATTAATCACATCAAAGCTCCACAAGCTAATTACTAAAACAATCAATAAAATTATCAAGGTCATGAAAAATTCAAATTTTTTAATTATTGCTAAGCCCAGATAAATTAATAAAGAGCCAAAAACAAAAAATAATAAGCTGTAAAGCAAGGGATTGCCGCCGGTTAAAGCGGCTAAAACTTCGCCTTCGCCAATCAGGTAAGCCAGCAAAGCTCCGTAAAAGCCAAAAACCGTGGCTCCGAACATTAAATATTTACCGGCTTTCCCCAAATATTTATTAGCATAACCGGTTAATTGATATCTATTTTTAGTGCTTAAAACAATTTCGCCTATAAAAAGATTGATTAAAATAACGGCCGCGGCCAAAACCGCCAAAACCGCCACGCCGGTTAAAAAACCGGCTTGAGCCACAACGTAAGGAATGCCTAAAATACCGGCGCCAATAATAGTGCCGACTAAAATAGCAATGGCTTCTAAAAAAGGAAGTTTTTTATCCATTATTGTTTAGTTTTAGGAAAAATTTGGTTTTGATTAAAATCAGCGTCAGCCGGCGGCATGGCTGGACCGGCCTCGATAATCTTACCGCCCTGCATAGTGGGGATAACTGTAATTTGCAAATTAACCGATTTATTTAAAGCTTGAGAAATATGATCGGCTAAATAATCTAATTCCCAGCTGGTTAAATTTCTCTCGGCTCTTAAAGTCGCGGTGATAAATAAAACATCGTCTTTTTCTTTAAGCTCCAGTTCGGCTATCTTGCCCTCTTTTAAATTAGCCAGCAAAGTTTTCTGGGTTATGTAATACTGCTTATTTTGAGAAATAATATCTTTGGTAATAACTAACAGCGGTATTAAAATTACCATTAAAAAAACCAGCAGCCAAATAATATTGCTGATTCTTCTTTTTCTACCCTCCTTGGTGAAAATAGGCTTGAACTTTGCCAGCAAAAAATAAATGGTGGAGGATAAAATTATGGCAATTAAATTGGAAGTAAACAGTAAAAACGCTCCGCCGGCTTGGGCTAAATTTTGATGAGCTATCGAAAGGCCGGCCACGCACAAAGGCGGCACAATCGCCGCGGCAATCACCACACCCGCAATAAAACTGCCCAGGCCCGGGTGCCCGATAACAAAAGCGGCCACAAAACCGGCGCAAAACGCCACCATTAATTCTACAATGGTGGGCTGGGTTCTGGAAAGAACCTCCCGACCGAATTCATTAAAAGGCGAAACCCAGCCAATCAAAAAAGAAGTTATGATAATTACAACGCTTATCTTTACTATGGTAAAAAGGGAACTTTCAAGTGATCTGATGCTCCCTCTGGTAATAGCCAAACCCAAAGCCAGCATCGGCCAGACTAGAGGCGCCAACAGCATCCCGCCGATGACCATGGCCGTATTATCAATAATCAGGCCAAAGGTAATAATTACGCCGGACAGCACCGAAAGAACGTAAAAATCCAAATCGCCTTTGGCTTCTTCGGCGATCTGATTCTTTACTTTTTGATGACGTTCCGGCGAAAGACTAAAAATATTTATAATTTTTTTATAGCTGACTGTCATATGATAATGATAATTATAACATCTTTTGCCTTAATTTGACCATTAAGCTTAAGGCAAGCTCAACTTAATCGCTCGGGCTTAGCCCGGCCAAATCTCTTTGGCCAGCTGCCAAATACTGCTATCGCCCTGTTCTTTGAGCCAGTACCACTATTCGACTCCGCCTCGCTATCGCTCGGCTCCGCTCACCTTTCGGCCACTAGCTCAAGGCCGAGTGGTAGTCTTCGTTTCTTCGCTGCGCTTCAGAAACTCCGACCACTCATAGTAGGAGTCGAATATCTTGAGCGAGGAGCAAAGCGACGAGTCGAAAGACAAAACGTTTTATCGCCAAATCTCTTTAGCCAACTGCCAGATGCTGCCATCACCTTGCTCCCTAAGCCAATACCACCATTCCGCTCCCCACAAATAATTCGGCGATAAGCCGGTTCTTTTGGCATAATTAAGATTTTTTTGAAACTGCTGGACATTCATTGAATGATATTGTTCGCTTAAAGGCGTTAGCAGGGCAGGCATGCCCAGCCACGGCTCCATTTGCATTTCGCTGACAAAAACACCTTTAGCTGAAGTCAGCAATCTGACTATTTGGGCTTTTAAATAATAGTGCGAGGGGGGCAGAGGATAATAAAAATAACCCCAGCGCTTATTCCAGGTAATCCGATAAACGCTGCTGCCAACATAATCCGCCAGTTTAGCGGCTCTAAGCCAGGTAGAAAGTTCGCCGCTTTCGGTTATAATAACGGGCCGATTATCCAATGAACGGACTAGCTGAACCTCCTGTTTAAAGAAATCTTTATCCGGCTTGGGGCATTCGCCAAAAACTTTTAAAAATGGTTCGTTTTCTATTTGCCAGGCCTTGATAACAGAATTATTTTGATAGCGTTTTACTGTTTTTTCTAAAAGCTCTAAAATTTTCTGCTGGCGCTGTTCCCGGCTAAGCTGAAAGGTCCAGCCGGGCCAATGGCATTCTGGCCAGCGCGGCAGACGGTGGCCGATAGACAAAATAACTTCGCCCTGGCGCTGACTAATCTCCTGGAGCTGCCAATCGAGCTGGCTGAAATTATAACTGTCTTGCAATTGTTCAATTTCGTCCCAGTAGGCCATTAAACGAAACTTTTTAACTTTTAAATCATCTAAAATAGCTATTAAAACCTGGCGAGAATCTAAAGATAATTCTTGAGCATATTTATTGCTGAAGGTTACGCCAAACTCTACTTCTTTATCTTGAGAAAAATCGACAGTATAAAGCCAATAAACTAGGTAGATTAAAAAAAGTAAAATAATAATGCCTAACCATTTTTTGAATCTTTTTTTCATAGAAGATGTTAAAGAGGTTCGCGATTATTCGCAATAAATTTGTGAGTATTCAACTAATTAAACCAGCAATAAAATTACTCCAATAGCTAAAATTAAACAATATAATAACTTTTTTTTAATTACGGCAGGGCCAATAGCTTCTTGTAAAATCTGGGGAAATTTTTTGGAAAGAAGAATAGTAAGCAGGAGCAAGAAAAAATATTGCAAACCCTGGAGGGCTGTGACAATGGTAACGCTGCCGAGTTTGATAGCATACTGAAACAAAATAACGGCCGCGCCCCCGCTGACCTGGCCAATAACCAAAGCTGGCCAAGGATTCTTTTTTTTAGCTGGAGTCTGACGCTGTTTTTTCCTTTTAAAAGATATTTTAGACCAGCCGCCTATCAAAGTAGTAAAAACTAAGGCAGTCAGTAAAGTCAGCCATCTAATCCAAATAAAGGACGTTAAAAACGGCAGCTGATCATAGGCCATTTTACTAAAAGTATTCGATATTCCGAACATAATGGCAGCTAAAATTATCAAAACTAAAGCTGATTTATGGAGTTGAGCTTTCTTTAACCCAACTTGCGAAAGTAAATAGCCGCCGCTAATCACTACGGCTGCCCCTAATAATTTTCTGGCGCTGATTAGCTCGACAGCTAAAACCATAGTTAAAAAATATATAACTACCGGCGCCAGACTGTTGATCATCGGGTTGACTCTAGAAACTTCGTTTTTGACTACTGCCAAATACATAAAATAAACAGCAAAATAAAAACCAGCGCCGCCTATGAATAAAGCCAAAAAATGCTGGGCTGGAAAATAAAATCCTTTCTCAAAAATCACCAAAACTACTGAAGCTAAAGCGCCCAGTAAAGAGATGACGAAAGCGTAACTGATAGGGATTAATGGAGATTTAGAAAGTAAAAACTTATCCACTACAGCAGTTACAGCAAATAAAAAAACTGAAATAATGGCGATTATAAACCACATAATCTTATATCTTGTAACTTTACTATTAATCTAAACACGATATCAGCCAGAGGCTGACCAGCATTTGGCTGGCACGACTAATACGGCGAAATCGTCTTGACTCCCCGGGTTTTAATGGTCCGTTTAGTCAAAATTTTTTCGATGTTAAACGTTCCCAGCTTTGGGGCTTCCAAAAAACCTTGGGCCGCAGCTTCGGCTAGGCGGCCGGAATTTATCCAATCAAAAAGCCACTCATCTACATATTTTAGGTCTTCCTGGTCTAAGCCGGCGCCCAAATTAATTAAATATTTACGATTAAAATCTTCTTGAGAGCCAATCGGCGGCGACATCACAATAGGCAGGCCTAAACCGCTGTAAAAAGAAAGTTCCGACGGCTTGGTCCATAAAATATCCGTTGTCCTTAGCCACTCATTAAACTTTTGAAAATATTCCATTTTACTTTGAGTGAATAAAATCCTGATTTCTTTATTTAAATGGCTTTGGAGCTTTAATTTTTGAATCTGCTCTTTAAAATATTTATTAACATCGCGATGAACGCCGGCAATGAGATTGATTCTTATTTGTTTTTTAATAATCACCTGACTTAAACCTTTAATAATCTGGGCGCCAATTTCTCTTTGAGCGCCGGCGCCGCCTACCGCAAAAGTTATGGTTAAAGGATGATTAGCTTTTTTAGGAAAGTTTTTAATAGACAAATTCTTGCAAAGGGTATCTTTATACTTAGACAAATATAAACGTTGGGGGTCTAAATTAACCAACCTGTTTTTTAAATCCTGTTTAAGAACGGGCAGCCGTTCCGAGCCAATATTTTCTTTGGGCAGAGGAAAGCCGGTTAAAAATATTCTGTCTTCGGCCACGCCGTAAAGTTTTAGTCTTTCCACCACTCGCTGGCAGGGGGCAAAATATTTAATTTTGCTGTTTTTAGGCAGGGCCGAAACCCAGGCCCGGCTGATATCGGCATCGCAAATAATGCAATAAATTTCGCCGGGATAATTAAAAATTTCTGCCATAAAGGCAGTTAAAAAAAATGAAGTCAGCAATGGATATTGAGGCCTCTTTTTTAATAAATTAATTAAATGCTCGCCTAAGCTTTTTTCTTTAATTAATCTAAATGAAGAAATTACCTGGATGCTTTTGCCCGAAAGATCTCTTTTGGGATAAAATTCAGGGATCCTCTGAAAAAGATCAAAAACTTCAAAAGCTAAATTGCCGACCAGCGGAACTTTTTTAAACCGGCAGACCGCTTCGTAAAATTTCCGCTGTTCGTGCCAAACTTTCCTGTCTTTAGACGGAATACCCTGATAGTTATTGGCGCTGATTAATCCCCGGTAAGCTAAGTGCTTTAAAGGATAAGTAGCCCGCTGATGACCATAACCCATATCCACAGTCACCAGCCAAATTTTTTTGTTCTTGGATTGACTAGCCATAGTTAAATTATAATTTATTTTTAGCCAAAAATAAAGCCCCGCTCCTACTTTAGAACAGGGATTTATTTCCAAAAAAAATTAAGCGGCCGGGGGCGCTTGAGATGGTGTTCCGTCAGAATTCTTAACACAACATTTTTTGCCGCACTGGCAGCCGAATAAGCTTCCTAACAAAAGGATAATAGCCAGCACTGTTACGGCAATACTAGCCCAGCTGGGGATCCAAAACCACGTAAAAACAATGATTAAAATCGAGGCAATAGCCCCGCACCAACATGTTTTTTTCATAGACAAAATAGGTTAATTGTTGATAACTCTATTTTAAGTATAGCATTTAAAAAGAAGTAAAGACAGGGTCTCCATTGAGTTTTGGAGATTTTGACGAACGACACGCGGTATGCGCCATTGGCAATATATAAAAAAGCGCCCCTTTAAAGAGACGCCGCATTAATATTCCCCGTCAATCTCATCCTGTTCCAGAATTGATGGATCAAACAGAAAATTTTTTCCCTCTATAAAAATTGGGAATATCAAACTATCAACTGGTCTTTTTCTCCTCGAACGAACAGGCCTACAAAGCATCTTACCGCTTCTCAACCTTACTTTTAAGAGAAGGCCTATCAATTCTGGGGGTATTCCCTCGGTAAAAACAATGCCATCTTCTTTAGGGGAATTATAAGCAGCTTCCAAGAGCTGAACAATTATTACCAGTTCCTCGTTAGAAAGCGTCCTTGAAGCTTTCCCGCAAAATTTGATGATTTCTTCTAACATTTTTTGAACTTGCCTGGAGAGTATTACGATTTCAGAGTCCCCGACCGATAGAGACAGGTTCCTTTGCGGCAAAAACACTCTCCAGCTCCTACGTGCTGGTCCAACAATTGTGCCCATCTCGCCGGCCGAAATCTCCTGCTCTTTGAATCTTTGCGCCCGGACAAAGATAACTGACCTGCCGTTCATAAAATGAGGTGTCATCTTTACCTCCCATTATTTCCTTTCAGTTTTTGATTTGGAAATAATTGATAACTTTCAAAGCAAACCATGCTAAAGTTAAAGCCAGGCAATAAGCCACTTTAAATTTCCAGATGATGTTCTTGTTTCTGGATTCTCTCTGGCTGTCAATTTTACGGACGACATTATATATCATCACCACAATTAAACCAATGAACAAAATAGCGTTGGTTAAGTGCTTTGCCAGGTCTGGAAAACCAGGGATTATCAGAAACAGCAACAACAAATAAGGCAGCCAGATTACATACAAAGTTTTCTTATGCCGTTTCACTATTAACTCATTTCCCTCAACGGCCAGCAGATAATAGCTGTAGCGCAAGCTGTTCCAGAGCAAGGTCAGTACTATTAGTACTGTTAGTATTGGCATTAGGATTGTTGACACCATGCCCTCCTCTATTTTCTTGATGATTGACTATTTCAATGAACGATTGGCTATTTTAGCACCTATTTTTTAGAAGTCAAGCGACCATTTGACGGCTAAAGGGATCTCTTTAATGAGGTCGGAGGCATTATAAATATTACCAACTTTATTATATAAACGATCGCCGGCCAGGCCGTTGATAAACACCCCGGCGCAGGCAGCTAAAAACAGATCATTTTTACAGGCAAATGAGGCAATCAGCCCGGCCAGCACATCGCCTGTTCCGCCTTTGGTCATACCGGCATTGCCGGTTTCGTTAATTTTGAATTCTTGAGGACTGGCTACAAAATCTGTTTGGCCTTTGAGGACGATGACGCAGCCATATTTTTTGGACATTTGCCTGATTGATTGCTTTGAGGCTGATTGGCCGAATAATATTTTAAATTCCTGATGATGCGGGGTGACAAGACAATTCTTGTTGAGCAGTTTTTTATCGACGACCCTTAAGCTATCTGCATCCAGAATAAACTTTTTCTTCGGATATTTTTTTAAAAGATTGTTGACTAAGGCTTTTGACTCCTGACTGACTCCCAAGCCCGGTCCAATTAAAACGGCATCAACCTTGCCGGCTTGATTGAGCACTGACTCGCGCGGCACAGCCATAAATTCACACAGTTTTGACTTCATTTTTTTAATTAATTCATTGTTTTCCGGAATTGATGAAAAATAGACCAGATCGACAATCTTACTGGCAACCTTGGCGGCTAAAAGCGGCGCGCCATGATACTGCCTGCTGCCGCCGATTATCAATAATTTGCCGTTGTCGCCCTTGTGAGAATCGGGCAGTGGCCGATGCAAAACTTTTATCTGGCCGACGCCGATTTTTTCTGCCAGCCATTTAGGGTAGCCAATATCCACCGCCTCGGCTTGAGGGCTTTTAGGGAACATTAAAGAGATGCAGAGCTGGGGCTTAAAGCCGGGCGCCGGCAGATCTATAGTTACTTTTTTGCCTTTAAGCTGATTCAATTTTTTGATGACCAAGGCATAGGGTTCTTTAACCTTTCCGGAAAGGCCGGCGCCGAACAAACACTCAACAACCGCATCAAAATTATCAGGAATATCTTTGGCTTTAACATTATCCTGTTTTTGACCCTTGAACAATTTCCAATTTTTTTGTGACTCCTTGGTTCTGATTTTTTCGGCTGAAGGAATTAAATAAACCTCCGGCCGGCAGCTGGCTGACAAATGCCTGGCAGCCGCAAAGCCGTCGCCGCCGTTATTGCCCGGGCCGCAAAAAAAGCCAATTTTTTTATGGCGGCCATATTTTTTTAAAATGATTTTAGCAATGCCCTGGCCCGCCCTTTCCATCAGTTTTTCTATAGAGAAGCCGTAATAAATGGCGTTTTGATCGTAAAGAATGGTTTTTTTGCTGGAGCTTAAATTCATAACTATTTAAAATTTTTGATAACCTCCTTGACGGCCCGGCGGTAATTGCAATAATCACAATCTGCATCCGGTTCTGGCAGGTCATCTGACTTTAAGCAAGCATGGGCATCAAGAATTGTCTGTTCCACCCACTTATCGCTGCCTTGGTAAGAGATAATTTCCACATCAAACTCCAGCTTACTGTCGAAAGCTTGTTTATCCCGGCGGCCGTTGCAGTAAACAAAATAGCCAGTATCAGAAACCTGATGATTATTCCGGCGCAGCAGCCACTGGTAAATTTCCATCTGCCTCTTAAAAACCTGCCGATACTCGTCATCTAACGATATGCTACTGCTGGTGCTGGTTGCTTTATAATCCACCACCATCAATTCATCTTTATCATTTATCCAAACATCGTCAATCGCGCCAAAAATAATTAAATTGGTTTTAAGATGATGGTGCTGGACGCCCACAAAATTCTCCCGCCATTTATTTAAGTCGTCATGAGTAAACGGCACCGCTTTAATTTTATAATGCTTCATTAAAGGATGGGGCTGGCCTTTAGCGCGGTGAATATCAAATTCTTTTTTAAGCAAGGCATCAACTGCGCTGTTTAACGTAAAAGGAAAGCCAGGCGGTTTATTTACACCTAGTCTTCTATCTAAATAAAAACATCTGGGGCATTCCAAAAACAACTCCAGCTTGCTGCGCGACAGTTTAAAGGGCTGTTTGGATTGGGGATCAAATTTATTTCTAGTTCTCTGGTATAACATAAAGCTATCAGCCTTTTAGCTCAAAAGAATTGACAATCTGGGAAAAAATTTCTTGATATAAGCTCCAATTGCTCTCCTGGGTGTTAAAAGTCAGAATCCACATATCGTCTTCCTGACCCTGGATTAAAGCAAAGAAAACTTTTAAAGACAGATCATGGTCGTCTAGCTGGACTTCTAAAAAATAAGCTGGCTGATTATTAACCTGATTTACTACCTCGCTGACAAAAGAAGCGTCGGGAAAAGCTCTTGTGATTTCTGCCTTATAGTTATTAACAAAATCTTCCAGCCCCCTGCCCTGCAGAGAATCGTAAATAACCGAAAAATAAGTGCGGAAATTTATTTTTTGGGCTTCGGGGTTGGTAATTTCTTCCTGGTTGTTCACAATAATGGCGGAAATGCCTTCGGGCGCCTGCGATTGCTCCCATTCCAGAGGATACTGTAAAGCAAAATAATCGTTGGCCAAAATATTTTCCGTAGTGGTGGCAGTAGTAACGGCCGGCTGCTGCTTGGCGATAATTTCTTGTGGCAAAACAGATTGGGCGCTGTTTTCTGCCGCTGATTCCGCTATAACCTCGCTTTTCTGATTGCCGGCTGACTTTTGACTGCTGTCTTGAAAATAAAAGCCGGCTGCCCCTCCCAAAACTAACCCTAACAGAAAAACAATAATAAATCCTCCTACAATTTGAATTTTACCTTGCATAGATTTGAGATTAATTAGATTATTAATTTTGACTTCACCTTATCATTTTTTTATTCAAAAGGCAAATAAACAAAAAATAGGCAATAATGCCTGATTTTTATTTTACTCTCAATCTGTAACCATGGGAGGGGCAGTTTGATGATTCTTCTTGAGAACTTTTACATAGCCGCTAATGGCTTCCTTGATATTTTTCAAGGCCTCGTTTCCGGTTTTCCCTTGAGACATACATCCTGGCAAAGAAAGGCAATCAGCAACATAGCCCTGGTATTCAAAATCGTATTGTAGATTAATTAATAACTTCATAATATTGCTTATCTATTTTAGATTACTTCAATTAATTGATAATGTCAATGCGTTTTTTTGGCAGAGGTTATACGAAGAAATCTAAACAGATTTCCAAAAACGGCAAATTTTTTACTTCTTTCTTTCCTTTATAGCACCTGTACATATTAACATTTGAAGAGTTTCAAGCAAACTAACAACTTCCTTACTGTACAAAATATCTTTATTAACAGGTCCAATAAATCTAGGATTAATATGTCCGATCCAATTATTTCTAGCATCCAAAATTTGTTTTATTTGCGGAATCTTACTAATACTATCTAAATTTATATTATCAAATGCCTTTAACGATAAAGAAGCCGGATGTGAATCAACAATATTTGCTATTCTTAGTGTTATATAATCACGCAAAGCTCCATTAATTCGGCCAAGCTCATAGCCGGATAAACAAATATTTATTTCACTGCTAGGAGCTTTACAATTCTTAATTTTACTAAGATTAGTTTCATGATGAGTATCAAAAATTTCTCCAAGTTTTTTTAATATTTTGCCAACTTCTAGAGCTTCTTGAATTGCAACAGATACTGAAAGTCTTGCTGTTCGTATTTTTTTAGCATTGGACGATGATTTCTTATTCATATTTTTTTCAATCTCTCTCTATTTGATATTCCCGACATAAATTTTTGCTATCATTTTGATTATTAAATGTGGATAACCCCTATTTAAAATTCAGTAAATTTTCGGTATACTGATAAGTAGTATAAATTATTTAAAGAATAAGTCAAATCATTTATGCCAACCCTAACTAAAAAACAGAAGGAAATCTACGATTACATCAAAAAATACATAAATAAGAAAGGTATCTCCCCTACTTTTGAAGAAATAAAGAGGTATTTTAAGCTGAAGGCCCTATCTGGGGTATATCAGCATATTGACGCTTTGATAGATAAAGGGTTTTTGGTTAAAAATGAGCATCTATCACGAGGTTTAGAGCTAAAAACAAACCAAAATAATACTATAGAAATTCCCCTAATTGGCACTATTGCCGCCGGACAGCCCATAGAAGCAGTGGAAGCGCCAGACGAAACCATAACCATAACTAAAGATAATTTTCATAATTATCACAACCACTACGCTTTAAGAGTCCAAGGTAACAGCATGATTGATGAAGGTATTTTTGATGGTGATATTGTTGTTTTAAAAAAACAAGTGACAGCTGATAATGGTGAAATGGTTGTAGCTATAATTGATGATAATGAAGCCACCTTAAAAAAATTATATCGTGAAAAAGATAGATTTCGGCTACAGCCGGCAAATCCTACCTTGTTTCCTTTTTACAGAAAAGAAGTTGAAGTAAGGGGCGTTGTGGTGAAAATTATTAGAAATATAGAAAAAGACATTGAAGAGGATAAAACAAGCAATGAAAAATACACTCGCAGAATTGACTACTCATGGGATTTTCGCGGTGAAAAAACTAAATCATATACGCATGGTTTGCATACATATCCGGCGATGTTTATCCCACAAGTGGCACGCCGGCTTTTACAAAATTACAGCAAAAAGGGTGATGCAATTTGCGATATTTTCTGTGGGTCAGGTACAGCGCTAATAGAAAGCAGATTATTAGGCAGAAACTCTTATGGCATAGATCTTAATCCTTTGGCAATTTTTTTAGCAAAAGCAAAAACTACTGAAATATCATCATCAAAACTTCAGAATGAATATTTTAAGTTACTAGATAGGATAAGAAAAATTAAAAAAAATCAGATTAAAAAACCTGAATTTCTAAATATTGATTTCTGGTTTAAAGATAAGGTTATTATTGAATTAGCAAAAATTAAAAAAGCTATAAAAGAGATTAAAAATAAAAATATTCAGAATTTCTTTTTAGTTGGATTTAGTGAAACAGTACGACTGGCTTCTAATACAAAGAATGGCGAGTTTAAATTGGTAAGAATTAAAAAAGAAGTATTGGAAAAATACAATCCTAATGTTCTGGAAATATTCAAAAAGAAAACTGAAAACAATATTAAAGCTATGGGCGAATTTGAGAAAAATGTTGATAAAAAAACTTGGACTAAAATTATTTTTAGCGACTCATCTAAAGATAATGGCATTAAAGAAAATTCTATTGACTTTATTTTAACTTCTCCGCCATATGGCGACAGTAGAACAACTGTGGCCTATGGACAATTTTCCAGGCTTTCAGCGCAATGGATTGATATTTTTAAAGATCAAAGTGAGGCTTCAAAAGTTGATAATATACTTTTAGGCGGCAAAGCTGTTAAAGAATTAAAGCACAATCTAAATTCTGATTATTTAAACCAAACAATAGATCAAATTAGAAAAAAGGATGATAAAAGAGCTAAGGAGGTACTTAGTTTCTACGTTGACTTAAATAAATGCTTAAAACAAGCCCATAAAATATTAAAAAAGAATAAATACTTCTGTTTAGTAATCGGCAACCGCATGGTAAAACAAGTAAGGATACCTACCGATTTTATAATCGCAGAATTAGGAGAAAATATTGGTTTGGCCTGTGAAGATATAATTATCAGAAATATTCCTGGCAAAAGAATGCCTAAAAAAAACTCACCGACAAATATTGCTGGTGAATTGGAAGAAACTATGAATAAAGAGAGTATTGTAGTTTTAAGAAAGAATTAAAGTATTTTCCTTTTAATTCTAAAAAAATCAGGGATTGATTTTTGAGTAATACGAAAGGCTGAACCATGGTCATGAAGCGTGCCAGCAAGCTTGCCACTATGGTAAATTCCTAATCTAATATCATATTTTGAATGTGCTAAAAATTTCTTAGGATCAATATCTTTAAGAATATAAGCTTCCTTATAATAAAAAAATTCGTGACCTTTTTGTTTTTTTGTTTCAGCTAAAACAAGGATTAAACCATTGCCAATTTTCTCAACTGCTTTCTGTTTTAAAAAATCAAGACTATAATAACCAAAAGTTTCACCACCCTTAGCGATTAAAAGCATATCGCTATTTTCATCTATGGTGAAATGAAAGCCCATAGCATTGTCTTTGCCATTATTAATAGTTTGATGAATTATTTTCAATTTTGGGTATTCAGGATCTGGATAACCAAATCGTTCCCTAATTTCAGCATTGGTAATCCCATCTGGACTTTTAGTAAATAAGGTTAGCATTGAAGATGCCTTTATTCTCTGCGATTTTAATTCCATTACTCCAAAATCGGGCAGGGCAATGTTATTTTCTTTAATTTCAAGATAATCCTCAAGCGTTTTCCCGATACCTGTATCATGCGCTCTACGAGATTTAATAAAACCCATTGCTTTAATTTTTTCTAATTTATTTTTTATCTCTTTTAATGTAATAGTCATATTTATTGCTTAATAAAATAATTAAGGGATTTTTTGTATAAATCAGCAAATTTCTTCAATTCTGTCACATCTAATCTGCGTTCACCTAATTCACTTTTAGAAATATAAGACTGAGGCTTACTTAATTTTTTAGCCACTTCTGTTTGTGTTAAACTTGCATCAATACGTGCTTTCTTTAAAGCTGTTACTACTTGTTTATATTCCTTGGAATAAATTGTTTTAGACATATTATTGTATTGTTTAATAATTATATGATATATTCTAATATAGAATATCCCAAAATAGGATAAACATAAAAGAGGTGTTGGGTTGGATATGCGAAAGATAAAAAAAGAAAGGTTTGCTTATATTAAAAACATAGCTTTCTTAAACAAAAAAACCGCCCGCGGGCGGGGTGGCAGTGTGAGTCGGTCTGACAACTGAACTTTACAAGCATTATAAGGGGTTTTGGCCCCGTTTGGTGTGGTGGGGTTGGCAGGAGCTGAGGGAATCGAACCCCCGACACCGGTTTTGGAGACCGGAGTTATACCACTTAACTAAGCTCCCACTCTTTATTTGATTATTTGATTGATAGAATATTTGACTATTTGACTGATAGATTATTTGATTGATAGATTATTAGAATATTTGTTTTTCAGATAGTCTTCGCCAAAGGCGCATCCGCCTTTGGCGGAAAATACTCCAATATCCAAATAATCAAATATTCAAATAACCTAAGAACCTAATAACCTAATAACCCATCACTCGAGATACTTTTCTAAATCAAGACTATCGATAAGTTCTGGAAACTTCTGAAGAATATAGGAATATCTACTAATAGTCTCGCCGGTTGACTCATTAAATAAGGGTGTGCCACCAGTATACATTATGTCCTGGGAATCGCCGTACTGGTTTAAACCCTGGCTGGCCAGCCACTCATCGATCTTGGCTTTGCCTTGAGCAGTCAGTTTGGCCACAAACTGATCGGCCCAGTCCTGGCCTTGGTTTTCCCACCAGTTCTTGGTCTTGTCAACGCCCTGATTAATTAAGCCCGGCAGCCGCTCTTCGGCTTTTTGCTGGTTGTTTTCCAGCCAAACCTTGACTTCGTCATGCCAAAAAAAACCGATGACCGCGCCCATGATAATAAGAAAAATTAGAAATTTAATCATAGGTATTTAAATTTAATAATCTTAAATCTTTAGTTTTATTTTTTATTTATGAAATTATAACTTAAGATTTAAAACTTAAAAACTTTTTAACTCTTAATTACTTATAGCTTAGTACTTTTTTACTTAGTCTCTTTATGTAAAGTATGTTTTTTGCAAAACTTGCAGTACTTCTTAAGCTCTAAGCGATTCTTGATGGTTTTTTTATTCTTTTTTGAATAATGGCCGATTCTCTTGCACTCGGCGCATTCTAATTTTATTAGGTTATCTTGAGACATAAATTATTTGATTATTAGATTATTTGAATAATTAAATAATAGTTTAATTGAATAATTGAATACCTTGGCTGTGCCATCCGTAGCTTGCGAATGGTGTTTAATTAACAATCGTTCTATATTCAACGTAAGTGCCCTCCTTCGCCAAGGCTACGGAGAGCATCCTTCGCAAGCGAAGGATGGAGCCGAGAAGAGGACTTGAACCCCCAACCTACAGTTTACAAAACTGTTGCTCTACCATTGAGCTATCTCGGCATATGGCCGCACCACCCGTAGCCTGAACGATGGTGAAGGCGAAAGATGGTGGGCCGGGCAGGATTCGAACCTGCGAAGGCAAAAGCCATCAGATTTACAGTCTGACCCAGTTGACCGCTTTGGTACCGACCCTTACTTTTTTATCAATCTTTTAAAGGCCTCTCCGCCTTTGTAGGATTTAATTTGCAATTCTCTTTTATAAGCTTCACTTTTTGTTTTAAATTCCTCTACGTGAATAATTGCCCAAGGAACACCACTTTTTGTTGATTTAACTAAACCACGGTTATGTCTTAATAGACGTTTAGTTAAACTTTTCGCGTGGCCAATGTAATGTTTCTTTAACGATTGACTAAATAATATATAAACTTTGTACATTCTTATTGTTTCAGATTTATGCCGCCTCTGGCGGCACCCCGCCTTCATTTGAAAATTAAATTAAAGTGGCGGGGCAGTCTGACCCAGTTGACCGCTTTGGTACCGACCCTTACTTTTTTATCAATCTTTTAAAGGCCTGCTTATCAGTCGCCTGGAGCCGACGGCCGGGATCGAACCGGCGACTTACTCCTTACCATTAAATAGCTCTACCCCCTTATTCTATAAAACCTTAGTTTTATTGGAGGAAACGTCATTTTCGCTGAAAAATGCCCATAGCTACCTAGACCTGTTTACCAATTGAGGTAAATACGAACAACTCCCTGATTTTGCTACTGCAATAAACTATTTAATTGTTAAACGGCTCAGGCACAATTTTAACAGGATTATCTGAATTTGGCAAGTGTCATCCTGTCTATTTGCTGAACCATTTCGTCGTCTGTTAAAGAACGTAAATAACTTAAAGTCATCCTGAATGTTTTGTGTCCCATGACTCTGTTCAGGCGTACTAGATCATGATTTTTCAAATATAAAGTCAGACACCCCCGCCAAAGGCGGTGGCTTGATGAGTGGGGTCGCCTCAAAGGCGATCCAAATCATCGTGGGTAGTTTAATTATAAATTAAAACGCTCCTTGCTCAAAACTTGTTTCTG